>Ga0256405_10000128_pt1 | contig 238547 bp, 185 predicted proteins | sample RumenRJG_02DNA_FD_189096 | JGI IMG/M metagenome (GOLD analysis project Ga0256405, IMG submission 189096) | Bovine rumen microbial communities from Lethbridge, Alberta, Canada - RJG_02 | ecosystem: Host-associated > Mammals > Digestive system > Stomach > Rumen | place: Canada: Alberta...
CCATTGTGAACCACATTCGATGAGCCGCAGAAAAAGCATTTTTTTTAGCATATCAATGATAATCTTTGCAAAGATAAGAATATCAATCGATTACAAGGATTTTATCACCCAGAATGTCCAACCCGCCCCAGGCGCCTATTGCCGGTGCGCAGAAAAATGCACCAACGGCAAAAGCGCATGCTAGATACTTGCCAAGGCGAGTACCTCTCATTACACGAACTTCATTCATAGAATTAAATATTATTGGTTGAATGTTGGTCAAAGTGAATAGTTTTAGGTCTACATTGCACCAATTATCGCTCAAATTACGGCATTTTTATTCAAAAATCCAATTTTTTTAAACGTTTTCTTAATCGTTTTTACATCGTTTTAGTATGTACAGATGCATAAAAAAACAGGCCCGCAATAAAACGGGCCTGTCAATTATTAGGAAATCAGACTTTTACTGCTGGTCAGAATCCCACCATACGGGAATTGTCCAAGCATCGTCCTTAGTATTCCAGTTGGCTGCACTCATGTCAGCACCAGGAACCTGGTTGCCGATTGCAATAAGCTGATCCTTATTGTAGTTATACTCATGAGAGCACTGACGCCATCTGCGATAGTACTTGCCGGCAGGTATTGCCTTCTGTGCGTCTGCTGATACGAAGTGGTATGCAGGGATGGACCATCCAAGGAAATACTCAGGATTGAAGTCGTAACGACGCATATCGTTCCAAACCTCTACGCTGAACTGGAGGGCGAGCCTCTTCTGGGTAAGGATACGGCCGAGGGTAAGGTCAGCTGCGGTACCGATACCGTTAGCAAGGAAGTTGTCGATGTCTGCCTGCTCCATAGGAGTGAATGAAGGGCAAGCGGCAAGGCTTGCATCCTCAGAAACCCAAACCTTCAGTTTGTCGTTCATGAGGTCGATGGCAGCCTTGATACCGTTCTTGTATGCAGTGAAAGCACCGCTCTTGTCACCCTGGTTGAAGAGAACCTCAGCCTTGATGAAGCATGCCTCCATGTAGGTACCAACATAGGTAGGAGCAGAAACGCGGCTGTAGAATGAGCCGGACTCGGCTGACTTGTCAACACCTACACCACCACGACGATAGAGAAGGTCAGGCTTTGCAGCATAACCCTTGGACTCGCTGGTAGCCTCTACATATACGGTATCGCCAAGACGATCTGCGTTGTCAGAATTGATCCAGAACCAGTTTCCAGAATGTGCCACACCGTCTGCCTTTCCATAGGAAGCACGGATAGGACCACCGTTCTTGTTGATATCGGAAGCCATATCGACACCGAGGGAACGACGCCAGGTCTCGTTTGCATTCCACTTGATTTCTGCAGGAGTAGTAGCGCTCTTTACGGAACGAGCCCAAGGAATGATGTGGTCTGCACGGGGATCCTCTACGCCAAGGCCGTCAAAATTGGTGAGGTTGTCATAGAGCATCTTGGTAACCATATAACCAGAGTTCATACCGCAAACAGAGTACAGAGGGGAATAGTCAACGGGCTCATCCCAACCGAGGTTATCGTGAGTTGCACCATTGTCATCGGTGTGGTTTACGATAGTATTGTCATCGTTGCTCTGCATTGCTTTGTCAAGGCAGGCGAGAATGGTAGCTGTATCATACTTGCCCTCGGAATAGCTGCCTGCAGCTTTCTTGTTGAGTTTGTTTGCCCAACGAGCCTTGAACAGATAAGCGAGCTTGAGCCACTTGGAAACGTCACCGTTATTCCAGGTGTCACCAACAGCAAGCGAAGGAAGTGAAGGATCAACGGTACGGCCGAGAAGTTCGATTGCCTCATCGATATCAGCAAAGCAGCCAAGATAGATAGTCTTGCCTGTATCATATGCAGGAGTAGCACTGGCTCCGAGGCCCTCGGTATAAGGCATTTCGCCATAAAGGTCGGTCATAAGCATGAAACCGTAGGCATAAAGGACCTTGGCAACGCCGGCATAGTGCCAGTTTTCAGCAGCCATTGCCTTCTTGTACATATCCTTAAGGGTTGCACCTGCACCTACGAAGAACCACTGATAAGAAGTGGTTACCTGACCGATAACCGGATTCCAATAGGAAACATGCCAGTAGTTACCACCATTGTAGTTCCTTGTCCAGTCGCCCATTGCCATACCAGTACGCCATGCGGCAAACTGTACGGCATCATTTGTATAGAACTGGCAGTGAGCAAGTTCCATCTGATACTGAGCAGCATCCAGAGTAGGATTCTCGGGATCAGTGTTGATATCCAGCCAATCCTTGCAAGAAGTAAAGGTAAGGGCTGCAACCGCCAGTACGCTGATAAATATTCTGATCTTTTTCATATAATCGAAAATTAATGATTTAACAACAGACGGTCCGATTAGAAGGTAAGGTTGACACCGAAGGTGAAGCTTGAAGTAGCAGGAGTACCAAGGTAATCGAAACCAACTGAAGAAGAACCACCGGCACCTGCACCAGATGCAGCAACCTCAGGATCACCATCATAGTTGGTGAAAAGAAGCAGGTTGTTGGCGGTAGCGGAGATAGAAGCCCTCTTTATTACGCCGAGCTTGCTGAGCAGGCTCTTAGGAATGTCGTAAGAAACAGAGAGTGTACGGAGTCTGAGTGAGTTAACTTTGGTAATCCAATTCTTAACCTCATAGTTATAAGCACCAGAGTAGTAGTTCTTTATGATGTTGTAGCCAGTCTCCTGCTTTCCAGCGAATGTGTAATTTTGTCCTACAGACCAATCGTTTTCGAGCCATGAGCCGTCCTCTTCCTTGACACCTTCGATGTGAAGGGTCTTGTTACGGACATCACCAGAGAACTTGCTGACACCGGTAGTAGTCATGACATACTTGGTACCGTTGAATACGTCGCCACCTACGCGGAACTCCCACAACATGTTGAAGGTGAGGTTCTTGTAGGTGATGGTGTTGTTCCAACCACCGGAGAACTTAGGCTCACGGTTACCGATTTCGTAAGAATAAACGCCGTCGGTCTGAGGGAAGCCGTTCTTGTCGAGGAGAAGCTCGCCGTAGTACTGACTAGTCTCATCTTCAACTCTCTTCCACTTGGTACCGGTGATGGCCATGAACTTGCCGCCGGAAATTGAAGCTGCACGTGCACCGCCGTACTGAACGTCGGTAACATACATGATTTCCATACCTGCGGGCAGTCCGTCCATGGTACCACGGTTGCCGGCTACGTTGATACCAGTCTCCCATACGAGGTCTTTCTGCTCGATAGGAGTTCCGCTGAGGGTGAGTTCAAGACCCTTGTTGTAAACATTACCTGCATTGATAGAGCAGAAGATGTAACCTGTGGACTGAGGACCACGAGGGCTGAGGATCTGGTTGTAAGAGTCGTTGGTATAGTAAGCCACGTCGAGGTTGAGCCTGCTCTGGAAGAAATGCAGTTCGAGACCGATTTCTGTAGATTTGCTCATCTCAGGTTTCAGATAAGGGTTACCACGGGTCCACTCTGCACCTACGCCGGTCTTTCCGCCAAGATAAGTACCTACAGGCCAGAGAGCAGTGTTGGTCTCATAAGCGCCGGTATCCTTACCTACCTTTGCCCAGGAAGCACGGAGTTTACCGAATGTGAGGATGTCCTTGTCGATGATGCCGCGATCCTGGAGGAACTGGGTGAATACGACTGCACCGCTTACTGAAGGATAGAAGTAAGACCTGTTCTCAACAGGAAGGGTGGAAGTCCAGTCGTTACGTCCGGTTGCAGAGAGGAAGATGGTGTTCTTCCAATCGAGGCGGACCTCACCGAACACACCGACGAGGCGTTTGTGTGAACCGCCATGGGAGAACTTCCTGTTGTTCTCGGTTGCGTTTGCATAGGAGAAGAATTCAGGAACGGAGAAGTTCCATGCCATCTTGTAGTTGCGGTCTGTCTTGGTATCGTCAGTAGCCATACCAACCATGAGGTTTCCGTGGAAGTCTCCGATGGAGTGCTGGAAGTTGCTCATGAGGTTGTGGGACATATAAGTATATTTGAGCGAGTTGTCACTCATCATACCTCTCTGCCAAACCTGCTTTACGGTACCTTCGGGAGCGATACGGGTAGAGTTGGTAGTATTATAGGTATCTACACCGACACGGTAGTTGAGGAACCACCAAGGAGTGATGTCGGCGCGGATGTTGATTGAACCGGTGAAACGCTCGGTAGCATCGGTGTAGCTATCCTTGTTGATGATCCAATAAGGATTGGCCACCTCGTCCCAGTTCTGGAGACGATCGCCGAACTCATGCAGACGGGTGCCGTCCGCATCCTTCCACTCGGACATGTTGTCTGAAGGAGCCCAGTTGTAAACGGCATTGAGGGTACCGGTACCGCCGGAATTGTAAAGACCGCCGGAGGTAAGGGTCCTGTCAGTGTTGGCCTTTGAATAAGCGGTATTTACAGAAAGGGTGAAGATATCGAGGAACTTCTGCTCGCCGTTGAAACGGAAAGTGGTCTTGTCATAGCCTGTTCCGGGAACGATACCGTCCTGGTTGAAGTGTGAGCCAGAGAAGAAGAAGTTGCCGTTCTTTGTACCGCCAGCTACGCTTACGTTGGTATCCCATGTGCCGGCTTTCTTGAAGAAGTTGCCGATATTGTCATACCAGGGACCGTTGTATTTTTCTCCCCATGAATTGTAGGAGAAGTCGTTCTGGACACCGGTGGTCTCCTCAAGGTAACCTCTCCTGAACTCGTTCTGCACTTCGGGAAGTGTCTTGGCCCAAGAGGTGATGTACTTAGCATTGAGATTAACCTCTACGACACCGTCCTTACCTTTCTTGGTAGTGATGAGGACTACGCCGTTAGCTGCCTTGGAACCGTAAAGTGCGGAAGCTGCAGGGCCCTTGAGGATGGACATGTTCTCGATATCCTCAGGGTTGATATCCATGATACGGTTGGAGGAAGTTGAAGAAGCGTTGCCTGAACCATCGAATGCGGAGTTACCCACAACCTGCGAAGAGTTATCGTAGATAACGCCATCAACAACGAACAGAGGCTGGTTGTCGCGGGTCTCGGAACCTGAAGTACCACCACGGAGGATGATAGCGGCGCCTGAACCGGCAGCACCTGAAGACTGGGTTACGTTAACACCGGCAATCTTACCTGAAAGGGAGTTGATTGCGTTGGCAGTCTTGTTGCGCATAAGTTCTGTTGAACCGATGTCCTCTACAGCATAACCAAGGGACTTTCTTTCCCTCTTGATACCGAGAGCGGTTACGACGGTACCTTCAAGGACTTCTGAATCCTCTTCAAGTACGATGGTAAGATTGGCAGAAGCGGCTACTTCCCTGGTCTTGTAACCTACGCAGGATACTTCCAGGATAGAGCCCTGTGCTACACGGATGGTGAAACGACCGTCAAGGTCTGTCATGATACCGTTGCGGGTGCCTTTTTCTACGACACTTGCTCCGGGAATGGCCAATCCGCTGGCATCAGTAACAACACCAGTTACCTGCTGCTGTGCCTGATCTGCCTGAGAATTAGACGGATAACCGCCTGTTGCCATAGCAGCGCTTGCAGAGACTGTAAGACTTACAGCCAGTGCCAAGCTTGCAAGGAAATGTAGTTTAACCATAAATTGATAAGTATTAAGTGGATTAATGTTCTCATTAAAAACCGGACAAATTAAGCAAACATTTCTGAAAACTCCAACAAAAATTTAACGTTTTAGACTATGAAAAATTGCATATTTTTACAGCTTACAGATATCTACAAGGCCAAAATCGGCCCCTCAGATGCATAGAGTGCATATTTTTTGACACCTAAAAACGATAAACACTTACAAATTGAAATAAAAAACAAAATATAAACTATTGCATTATTGTTTTTAAACGTTAAATTTGCACCACTTTTTAAGCATAAGACGTTTTTGACCAACATTCAACCAATAATATTTAAAAAATCTATGAATGAAGTTCATGTAATGAGAGGTACTCGCTTCGGCAAGTATCTGGCATGCGCCTTCGCTGCCACCGCACTCCTGTGCGTTCCTGCAGCAGGCGCTTCCGGCAATATGTCGGATTCAGAAGTTCAGGCACAGCAGCAGCGTAAAGCCGCAACCGGTCTGGTCGTAGACAAGAACGGTGAAGGTGTCGTTGGTGCAGGTGTCATGGTAAAAGGTACCAACAAGGGCGGTGTTACCGACGTTGATGGTAATTTTTCAGTAGCCAACGTAGAGGTTGGTTCCGTTCTCCAGATTTCCTCCATCGGTTACAAGACCGTAGAGGTAGTATGGAACGGACAGGACATCAAAGTTGTGCTCGAAGATGATGCTGCTCTCCTGGATGAGGCTGTAGTAGTAGGTTTCGGTACTCAGAAGAAGGCCAACCTTACCGGTGCAGTTTCTGCAGTAGATGTAGAAAAAGCTTTCGCAGGAAAGCCTATCAATGATGTAAGCAAAGGTCTGCAGGGTGTAGTTCCCGGCCTTACCATTACTTATGACACAGGTGACCTTGGTGCTGCTCCTACCATGAAGATTCGTGGTATCGGTTCCATCAACGGTGACAACAAACCTCTTATCCTCCTTGACGGTGTAGAGATTCCGGACCTTTCCTTCGTCAATCCCGACAACATCAAGAACATTTCCGTCCTCAAGGATGCAGCTTCTTCCTCTATCTACGGATCACGTGCTGCATGGGGCGTAGTTCTTATCACTTCCAAGGATGGTTCAGGAGCAAAGGACAACTTCAAGATCACTTACTCCAACAACCTTTCATGGAACCAGCCTATGGCTCTTCCTAAGTACAACACTTCAAAGGCAAACGTTATCGCCCAGCTTAAGGAAGGCATCCTTGCCCAGAAGAACACCGACGGTACCGATATCGAAGGTTTCGGTATGTACTACAAGGACCTTATCGACCCTATCAGCAATTGGTTCGACAACTACGGCGGAAAGGATCTCGGCCGTTTATGGGTTTACGGACGTGACTATGAGTACATCAACGGTACTTTCTATTCATACCGTGTCAGCGATCCTAACAAGGAGCTCTTCAAAACAGCTTTCCAGCAGACCCACAACCTTAATGTAAATGGTAACAGCGGTAAGACCAACTACAACGTAGGTGTTGGTTTCACCAAGCAGAATACCACCATGAAGGCTGCCAAGGATACATTTATCAAGAGGTATAACGCTAACATCTCCATCAACTCCCAGGTTAAGGAATGGCTCAACATCGGTGCCAAGTTGATGTACACAGAGAAGATTAACAGCTATCCTTACGGTTATGAGGCATCTTCATCTTCAATGAACCTCATCGCTTACACAATGCGCTTCCCTACCTGGTTCCCCTTCGGTATTTCCGACGGTGGTATCGACGAGCGCAGTAAGACTGCAGAAGGTCTTGAGTGGCGTCATGGTAACGGTTACCTCGTATATGAGTCTATGTGCGAGGCTAAGGACCAGTACATCACCATTGGCGGTAACATCAAGATTGACATTGCTCCCGGTCTCAGCTTCTACGGCGACTACACCCGCATGCAGTATGACTACACCAACAAGTCAATGCGTCAGCCTACATACACCGCAAACTGGTGGTCTGCTTACGCACCCAAGGCTGCTTACCAGAGCAACAACTTCATCAGCAGGGATTTCGTAAAGCGCACAGCCAATACCTACAACGCTTACTTCGACTATCTCTTCAACATCAACGAGGAGCACAACTTCGCAGTTAAGGTTGGTGCCAACGCCGAGGACCTCACCTACAACTATCATTGGATGAGAGGTGACGGCGTCCAGAACGTTGATATCCCTACAATGAACCTTACCGATGCTGCTGCAAACAACACCGGCCGCATCACCGAAAACCTCCGCGACCGCGCTACCGCCGGTTTCTTCGGACGTATCAACTACAACTATAAAGAGAAGTATCTCCTTGAAATCAACGGCCGTTATGATGGTTCTTCATCATTCCGTCCCGGCAAACAGTGGGCCTTCTTCGCATCTGCATCCGCAGGTTACAAGATTTCAGAAGAGCCTTTCTGGGAGAGCATCAAACCTATCGTTCCCGTTGCCAAGCTCCGCGCTTCTTACGGTTCAGTAGGTAACCAGGCTCTTAGCAGCTGGTATCCTTACATCGCAACTATCAGCAAGACAACCGCAAGCTGGCTTACCACAAACAACGGCAGCCAGGCCTCTACAACCACTACTCCTTCACTTGTCAACTCTGACATGACATGGGAGAAGATCCGCACTCTTGACATCGGTTTCGATGCATCCTTCCTTAACAAGGACCTCAACGTAACCTTCGACTGGTTCAAGAGAGAGAACATCGGAATGCTCGTTCCTGGTAACGAGGTTGTTCGCTACACCGGTATCGGTTCATCACCTATCGAGAACGCCGGAAACCTCCGCACCATCGGCTGGGAACTCCAGATTGACTACAACCACTCATTCAACAAGGACTTCGCAGTTTACGGTACATTCACAATCTCCGACGCCAACGCCAAGATTACCAAGTGGAACAGGGAGTCTGATTCTATCAGCCTCACCGGCAACTACGAAGGCAAGCAGCTTGGTGAAATCTGGGGCTTCGTAACAGACCGTTACTGGACTTCCAACGATAACCCCGCTGACATCGCAGCCCTCCAGGGCAAGCTCCAGAAGGGTAACTTCACCTACGGCCCCGGCGACATCAAGTACAAGGACCTCAACGGTGACGGTGTCATCGACTCCGGCAAGGGTACCATCAAGGATCACGGCGACCTTAAGAGAATCGGTAACGAGCTTCCTCACTTCGAGTACGCACTCCGTCTCGGCGCTATGTGGAAGGGCTTCGACGCTGAAATCCTCTTCCAGGGTATCGGAAAACGTGACGTTTGGACCTACTCTTCACTCTTCATCCCTCACGCTGCAGGCGCACAGATGAACATCTTCCGTAACCAGCTTGACTACTGGACAGAGGACAACCAGAACGCCAAGTTCCCCCGTCCTTACATCAACAGCAGCACCACTTCTGTCAACGGTCTGCCTAACACTGGTAACAACAACTACTACCAGCAGACCAAGTACCTTGCAAATCTTGCCTTCCTCCGCGTTAAGAACCTGACCATCGGTTACACCCTGCCCCAGGCTCTTACCCAGAAAGTCAACCTTGAAAAGGTACGCGTTTACTTCAGCGCACAGAACCTCCTCACCTTCGATCATATCGGTGGTGTAATGGATCCTGAGCTTACCGGTGGTTGGTCAACTGTTGGCGGCTCTAACAGCCGTAACGGTATCGACCTTGCATACATGGGCCGTGCGGTTCCTTACAACCGCCAGTGGTCTTGTGGTGTCCAGATTACTTTCTAACTTATTTAAAACTTGAAAGATATGAAAAAGAAAATATTCGCAATACTTTCGGGCGTATTTGCAATTGTAGCGCTCAGCGGATGCAACGATTATCTTGACAAGGTTCCGCTTGACAGTAACTCAGACGCCACCAACTGGAAGAATGAGGCTGCCATCAAGACATACTCTTGGAATCTTTACGGAGACCTCTCCGGTTTCTCATACGGTAGTGGCTGGACAAGAGGTCAGTACCACGGTGAAAGCATGACTGATGACTATACAGCAGATTCATTCAGCCAGTTCACCCAGAACGTTCCTTCTTCTTCAGGCAGCTGGAACAACCCTTACGAGTACATTCGCAAGGCCAACATCATGCTTGCCCGTATTGACAGGGTTCCCAACCTTACCGACGAAGTCGCTAACCACTGGAGGGGCGTTGCCCGCTTCTTCCGCGCACTTTGGGCCTTCGAACTTGTAAAGACCTACGGTGACATCGTTTGGGTTGATACCGAAATCGAGGACATCAACAACGCTGAGACCCTTAGCAGAGCCCGTGATTCACGTGTCGATGTTGTTACCAACATCCTTGCCGACCTCGAGTTCGCAGCAGCTAACTGCTACGCTCCCGGCAAAGCAGAGGACAACACCGTCAACAACATGGTTGCAGCTGCCTTCGGCTCAAGAGTTGCCCTTTATGAGGCAGCTTGGGAGAAGTACCACAACACAGCCAATGGCAAGTCTTCAGAATTCTACGGAAAGGCTAAGACTCTTGCCAACCAGGTAATGAGCAGCGGTCTCTACTCCATCAATACCACATACAAGCAGAACTACACTTCACAGACTCTGAACGGTAACTCTGAGATGATTCTCTTCAAGAGATATTCATCTAACAGCAACGGTGGTTCCGTTACCCTTGCACACTCAACCTACGGATGGAGCGACTCCTCTACCCCTACCTGGGGCCTCACTAAGAGCGCAATTGAGAACTATGCATGCAGCGACGGTCTTCCTATCCATATGAAGGCTTACGACGATGCCACCTTCGACGGTGTATTCGAGAACCGTGACGCACGTCTCACCGCTACCGTTTACAAGGAAATCGTTCCTGTAACCAACAATCCTTTCATCGAGGGTATTGTTTCCACCACCGGTTACTGGACATACAAGTTCGTTCCGCTTGACGAGTATGCAGCACGCATCGCAAACTCTACCTGGAATGGTCCTAACAACGATACCGACGGCCCTATCTTCGCATATCCTGAGGTTCTCCTCAACTATGCAGAAGCATGCGCAGAGCTTGGTAGCTGCACTCAGGCAGATCTTGACAAGACTGTAAACCTGCTTAGAGAGAATCATGGTAACATCCCTGCTCTTACAGTAGCCGGCTCAGCCGTTTCCGTTAACGGTACAACCATTACCAAGGATGCCAATGATCCCGCAGCCAACGTTCTTCTCCAGGAGATTCGCCGCGAGCGCCGCAGCGAGCTCATGGCCGACGGTTTCCGTCACGCTGACCTTATGAGGTGGGCTCTTGGTAACCTGCTCGACACCAACACCAACCCTGCCGGTATCGTAGGTGCAAACAAGGAACTCGTAATCGCATCTGCAATTGCTGAAGGCAAAACCGAGGCTGATATCGACGCAAAGAACAGCTTCGTTACCATTGGCAGCAAGCAGTACAAGAGCATGTATGACCTTGGCCAGAACAAGAGGACTTGGAATGACAAGTACTATCTTGAGCCTATCCCTTCAGGTCAGATTACTCTTGACGAGAACCTGGGCCAGAACCCTGGTTGGTAGTAGATTTCTACCACACCATACTGAAGGCGACCCATTTGGGCCGCCTTCTTTTATGCTAAATATTCAGAAAATTTGTATATTTGCAGCGATTACTTGATAAATATACAAAACTATGCATATTTCGGGCGGAAAAGCCAAGGGCTTCATTTCACTGATACCGGTACTGATTCTTGTCGCCATGCTGGCGCTTAACATCAGTATCTTTGGCAGCGACGCAATACTTGGCGCCAGCCAGGTGGCACTTCTTGTAGCCGCCGGCCTGGCCGTCTGGCTTAGCATGTGGCTGTTCAAAACGCCCTGGAGCGCCTTCGAAGATGCGATGAAAAGCAACATCGGCAATGTTACAACGGCTATAGTCATACTTTTGCTGATCGGTGCCATATCGGGCACCTGGATGGCCAGCGGCATCGTCCCCACCTTCATCTGCTACGGTATCAAAATCATAAGCCCGAAGTTCTTCCTGCTGACGGCCTGTCTGCTGTGTGCGCTGATATCCGTGATGATAGGCAGTTCCTGGACAACCATAGCGACCATCGGCGTCGCCCTTATGGGTATTGGTAAAGCCGAGGGCTTCAGTGACGGCCTGATAGCCGGTGCAATCATTTCCGGAGCCTATTTCGGGGACAAGATTTCTCCACTATCCGACACCACCGTTATGGCATCGTCGGTCTGCGGAGTACCCCTGTTCGAGCATATCAAAAACCTGATGCGCTCTACCGTGCCTTCCATGACCATAGCCCTGATTGCATTTACGGTACTTGGCTTCACCCACGGCAGCGGAGAGGCGGGTGACATCGACACATACACCAGCGTATTGCAGGCCAAGTACAATATCACCCCCTGGCTTCTGGTAGTGCCGATTGTGACCGGAATAATGATAGCCCGCCGAATGCCGGCCCTGATAGTTTTGGCCCTCTCTACCCTACTTGCCTGCGTATTTGCCATTATTTTCCAGGCCGATATCCTAAGGGAGATCGGAGGCAAGATTTGCGAAGGTCCGGACAATAAGGTGGTTTTCACCGGACTTATAGAGTCTGTCTACAACAGCGTAAGCGTGTCTACGGGCAGCACAGAGGTGGATTCCCTGGTTGCGTCACGCGGAATGACAGGTATGCTAAATACCGTATACCTGATTATCTGCGCAATGTGCTTTGGTGGCTGCATGAGGGCCGGAGGCATGATAAAGGCGCTTACGGCTTCACTTGTAAAGCATCTGCACAAGAAATGGAGTGCAGTGGCAGCTACGGTTACAACGGGTACGGCGCTTAACGGTATAGTATCGGACCAGTATCTGTCTATCCTGCTCACGTCAAATATCTACAAGGATGTGTACGATTCCAACGGCATCGATACCAAGGTACTGAGCCGTAGCGTAGAAGACAGCGCCACCGTTACGTCTCCCCTCTTCCCGTGGAGCAGTTGCGGAATGACGCAGGCTACAATTCTTAGCGTGCCTACGCTTGCCTACCTGCCATTCTGCTTTTTCAACTACCTTAGCCCGCTTATGAGCATTGTAGTTTCAATTATCACTCTAAAGAAGAGGAAATAGTCAAAAATTGTGTAAGATATACAAATAATTATTATCTTTGCTATAAAACGTTTTGACGCCATAATATATTAGCAATGAAAAAGATCCTTCACATAGCACTGGGCGGACTTCTTACCGTACTTGGTTTTGGATGTACCAAAGATAAGATTGAGTATCCTCGAGCAATGTATGGTCAACCTCATGCCGATTATAAACTAATTGGTAATGTTAAAGATGCTGACAGCAATCCTATTAATGGAATACGCGTAATTTTTAAGCCCGATGCAACATTTACTCACCCATACGCAAATGATACCTTATTCACCGATGTCAATGGGCATTTTCAAACTGACAAATTAAAATCACAAAACGCACTCACCAACTACACCAACATTGTTTTTGAGGATATAGATGGCATAGATAACGGCTTTTTCAAAAGTAAAACCCTTCAGGCCAATGATCTTATAATTAATCAAACAAAAAAAGGAGACGGCTGGTATCTTGGATCTTTTACCATACAAGCTGACACTAAATTGGAAAGATCAGAATAGACGACCTATCATTATTAATCTAATTATTTAACAGCGGCCTTTGGCAGGTCGCTGATTTTTGCTATCTTAGGGGTCACATTTCTAAAACTAACAACTTTAATGAAGAGAATCATAGAATGCGTCCCCAATTACAGCGAGGGCCGCGACCATAAGATTATTGACTCAATTGTTGCCGCAATCAAAGAAGCATCGGCAGATGGAGAAAAGGTAAAGGTTCTTGACGTAGACCCCGGAGAAGCCACCAACCGCACGGTTGTAACATTCGTAGGCACGCCGGAGGCATGATTAAGGCCCTCACTGCGTCGCTGGTTAAGTACCTGCACCGCAAGTGGAGCGCAGTGGCAGCGACTGTGACAACAGGCACCGCCCTGAACGGCATCGTATCGGACCAGTACCTGTCAATCCTTCTTACATCGAACATCTACAAGGATGTGTACGATTCCAACGGCTTTGATCCCAAGATGCTGAGCCGCAGCATAGAAGACAGCGCCACCGTTACGTCTCCCCTCTTCCCGTGGAGCAGTTGCGGCATGACTCAGGCTACAATTCTTAGCTTGCCTACGCTTGCCTACCTGCCATTCTGCTTTTTCAATTACCTTAGCCCGCTGATGAGCATTGTTGTTTCAATTATCACCCTAAAGAAGAGGAAATAGTCAAAAATTGTGTAAGATATACAAATAATTATTATCTTTGCTATAAGACGTTTTGACGCCATAATATATTAGCAATGAAAAAGATCCTTCACATAGTACTGGGCGGACTTCTTACCGTACTTGGTTTTGGATGTACCAAAGATAAAGATAAGATTGAGTATCCTCGAGCAATGTATGGTCAACCTCATGCCGATTATAAACTAATTGGTAATGTTAAAGATGCTGACAGCAATCCTATTAATGGAATACGCGTTGTCTTTGTAGCTCATAAAGATGATCAAAAAGGTATTTTAAATGATACCCTTTGGACAGATAATAATGGGCATTTCCAAGCAGACAAACTAAAGTATTATTTTGTTGACAACGCCAAAAATGCGATTATTCAATTTGAGGATGTTGACGGCCCTAAAAACGGAGAATTCAAAAACAAAACACTTCAGAGTACCGATTTTAGCGTTAATCAAACAAGAAATAGGGACGGCGTTTGGGATATGGGGACATTTACTATCAAAGCCGATACTACTCTGGATAAGAGAGAATAAAAGTTAATAATTAACTGTTATTTATTATATTTGGGGTCGCATAAGAGATGCTGTGGACTGGCATCTCGTTACTAATAACCATTATTTATGAAACAAATCGTAGAATGCGTCCCCAATTACAGCGAGGGCCGCGACCATAAGATTATTGACTCAATTGTTGCCGCAATCAAAGAAGCATCGGCAGATGGAGAAAAGGTAAAGGTTCTTGACGTAGACCCTGGGGAAGCCACCAACCGCACGGTTGTAACATTCGTAGGCACGCCGGAGGCCGTCCTGGAAGCCGCTTTTCAGGGCGCAAAAAAGGCGCAGGAACTGATAGATATGCGCCAGCACCACGGAGCCCATCCGCGAAGCGGAGCAACTGACGTACTGCCCCTTATCCCTGTAGCAAATATCACTCTGGAAGAATGTGCCGTTCTGGCCCGGGGCCTGGCAGAAAGGCTTTACAAAGAGCTTGGCATCCCCTGCTACTGCTATGAGGCCGCAGCATTCAAACCGGAGCGCAAGAACCTGGCTGTATGCCGTGCCGGGGAATACGAGGCCCTGCCAAACAAGATTGCAGACCCCGCACAGAAGCCGGACTTCGGCCCTGCAGAGTATAACGAGGTAGTAGCAAAGGCCGGAGCCACCAATGTAGGCGCACGCAACTTTCTTATTGCAGTAAATTACAACCTGAATACTACCTCTACCCGCCGCGCAATGGCCATTGCCTTTGACGTACGCGAAAAAGGCCGTAAGGCCCGCGAGGGCGGATCGCTCACCGGTAAACTACTGAAAGATGCTGACGGCAACCAGATCTGGATACCAGGCACCCTTAAGGGTTGCAAGGCAATTGGCTGGTACATAGACGAGTACGGTATCGCCCAGGTATCTATGAACATTACCGATATCACCACGACCCCGCTTCACGTTGCCTACGAGGAAGTTTGCCGCGCAGCTGCCGCACGCGGACTTAAGGTAACCGGAGTAGAGATTGTAGGCCTTGTACCCAAGAGCGTACTCATCGATGCCGGAAAGTTCTATCTTGCAAAGCAGCAACGCTCCCTAGGAATCACAGAAGAAGAAATAATAAAAATCGCCGTCAAAAGCATGAGCCTTGACGACCTCAAGCCATTCAATCCCAAAGAGAAAGTAATTGAATATCTGATGGAGGACGAGGATGACCTTGCTAAGCGCGAACGCCTTGTACGCATGACAGTCAAGGGCTTTGCCCGCGAGACTGCATCAGAATCTGCAGCCCCCGGAGGCGGATCCATTTCCGCGAACATGGGAGCCCTGGGCGCAGCGCTTGCCACCATGGTAGCCAACCTTTCCGCGCACAAGCGCGGCTGGGACGACCGCTGGAAGGAATTCTCTGACGTAGCAGAAAAGGGCCAGGCCGTTATGGAAGAACTACTGGCTCTCATAGACGAGGATACAGCAGCCTTCGACCGCATTATGGACTGCTTCTCTATGCCCAAGGGCACAGAGGAAGAAAAAGCAGCCCGCGCAGCCGCCCTTGAAGAAGCTACGCTTTACGCCGCACAGGTGCCTCTGCGCACAATGGAAGCCAGCCTGAAGGCTCTTCCGCTGGCGCTTGAAATGGCGCAGAAGGGTAACCCGGCATCGGCATCCGACGCCGGCGTAGCCGCCATGGCCGCAGTAGCCGGCATACGCGGAGCCCAGCTTAACGTACGCATCAATGCCGCCGGCCTGAAAGACCAGGCCGCCGCCGCTCCCCTCCTAGCCCGCGCTGAAGCCATCGTCAAAGAAGCCCAAGCCCTTGAAACCCAGGTACTTAACGCTGTTAATAATAACATCAATCTATAACCATGACCTTTCAGGAAGAGATTCTACAAGGCATTCCGGCAGAAATTCCGGAAGCAAAACCCTATGACAAAGAAATAAACCATGCGCCAAGGCGCAAAGACATACTTACAAAGGCAGAAAAAGCCCTTGCGTTGCGTAACGCCCTCCGTTACTTCCCCGCAAGCCAGCACGCAGCCCTGGCCCCCGAATTTGCAAAAGAACTGGAAGACTACGGCCGCATCTACATGTACAGGTATCGCCCTGACTATGAGATGTTTGCAAGACCCATCGACAAGTACCCCGCCAAATCACGCCAGGCCGCAGCCATTATGGCAATGATACAGAACAACCTGGATCCAAGGGTGGCACAGCATCCGCATGAACTAATTATTTACGGAGGCAACGGCGCTATCTTCCAGAACTGGGCGCAATACCGCCTCACCATGCAGTATCTGGCTACAATGACGGACGATCAGACACTGGCCATGTATTCCGGTCACCCCATGGGCCTTTTCCCCTCACACAAGGACGCCCCGCGCGTAGTAGTCACCAACGGAATGGTCATTCCTAACTATTCCAAACCTGACCATTGGGAAAAATTCAACGCCCTTGGCGTAAGCCAGTACGGACAGATGACGGCCGGCAGTTATATGTACATCGGCCCGCAGGGCATAGTGCATGGAACGACCATCACCGTAATGAATGCGGCACGCAAACAGGGAGGCAGCCCTGCCGGTAAACTGTTCGTAACCGCCGGTCTTGGCGGAATGAGCGGTGCCCAGCCGAAGGCCGCCAACATTGCAGGTGTAGTCAGCATTACGGCCGAGATTAACCCCCTTGCGGCAGAAAAACGCTATGCACAGGGCTGGGTGGACGAATTGCATTACAATCTGGACGAGCTTCTTGCCCGCGTAACCAAGGCACGCGCCGCCAAAGAAGCGGTATCCATGGCCTACGTAGGCAACGTAGTTGACCTGTGGGAAAAGCTGGCAGATTCCGACGTTCAGGTTGACCTTGGCAGCGACCAGACATCCCTTCACAATCCATGGGCCGGCGGCTACTACCCCGTAGGTTACAGCCTGGAAGAATCCAAGAAGATGATGGCCCAGGATCCGGAGCGCTTCAAGGAAGCCGTAAAGGCATCCCTGCGCCGCCAAGTAGCAGCTATCAACCGCCTGACAGCCAAGGGAATGTACTTCTTTGACTACGGGAACGCCTTCCTGCTGGAGAGTTCCCGCGCCGGTGCCGATATACTGAAGGACGACGGTAGCTTCCGCTACCCGTCCTACGTCCAGGATATCATGGGCCCCATGTACTTCGACTACGGATTCGGTCCTTTCCGCTGGGTATGCATGAGCGAAGACCCGGCAGATCTTGCCAAATCCGACGCCCTTGCAGTCAAAGTGCTGCGTGAGATTTCAGCAACAGCCCCCGCAGAGATTCAGGGCCAGATGCACGACAACATCCGCTGGATAGAAGAAGCCGGACGAAACAAACTTGTAGTAGGTTCGCAGGCCCGTATCCTTTACGCGGACTGCGAAGGCCGCACCAAGATAGCACTGGCCTTTAACGAGGCCATCGCCAAAGGCGAAATATCTGCCCCGATAGTCCTGGGACGCGATCACCACGACGTTTCCGGGACGGACTCCCCCTTCCGCGAGACTTCCAACATCTATGACGGAAGCCAGTTCACGGCCGATATGGCAGTGCAGAACGTTATTGGTGACGCCTTCCGCGGCGCTACCTGGGTAAGCATCCACAACGGAGGCGGAGTAGGCTGGGGAGAAGTAATCAACGGCGGCTTCGGCATGGTAATAGACGGTTCTGAAGATTCCGCCCGCCACATACGCAACATGCTGTTCTGGGATGTCAATAACGGCATCGCCCGCCGCAGCTGGGCCCGCAACAGCGGTTCCCGCTTTGCCATCGAAAGAGAAATGGCCCGCACTCCCGGCCTTAAGGTCACCATCCCCAATCTTGCAGACGACAATCTCATAAACGCAACCATAAAATGACACATATAATCTCCAAAGAACACCTCTCGCTGGAGAGGATTAAGGAAATTATCGACAAACACGAGCAACTTGCGCTTTCCGCAGAAAGCGAGGCTGCCATAATAAAATGCCGAAAATACCTTGACAGCAAGGTAGAAGACATAGGACGCCCGGTTTACGGCGTAACCACAGGCTTCGGTTCACTTTGCAATGTTACCATACCTGAAGAAGACCTTAGCCAGCTTCAGTACAACCTGGTGGTATCGCACGCTTGCGGCACTGGAGAAACTGTCCGCCCGGAGATTGTAAAGCTAATGCTTCTGCTAAAGGTGCAGAGCCTGAGCTACGGTCACAGCGGCTCGCAACTAATTACAGTCCAGAGGCTTATAGACATGTTCAACAACGACATCCTGCCTGTGGTTTACCAGCAGGGCTCGTTGGGAGCATCGGGAGACCTCGCTCCCCTGGCTCACCTTTGCCTGCCGCTCATCGGCCTTGGAGAGGTCCTGTACAAGGGAAGCATCCGCCCGTCCGCAGAGGTCTGGAAAGAAAAGGGTTGGGAACCCATCAAACTGCAGTCCAAGGAAGGCCTGGCCCTTCTTAACGGCACCCAGTTCATGAGCGCCCACGCCGTCTGGTCCCTCATCAAAAGCATCCGCCTTTCCAAGTGGGCCGACATTATCGGTGCGATGTCACTGGAGGCCTACGACGGCCGTATCGAACCCTTCCTGCCCCTTACCCACCTTCTGCGTCCGCACAAGGGCCAGATAGAAACAGGCAAGCGGTTTATCGAGATCCTGGAAGGAAGCCAGCTGTCCACAAGGTACAAAGAGCATGTTCAGGACCCGTATTCGTTCCGATGCATCCCGCAGGTTCACGGGGCCGTTAAGGACAATATCAACTACGTGCGTTCCGTAATAGAGAACGAGATTAACAGCGCCACCGACAATCCCAACGTCTTCCCGGACGAAGATATGATAATTTCTGCCGGAAACTTCCACGGAGAGCCTATTGCAATACCGATGGATACCCTGGCGATTGCAATGTCAGAGCTTGCAAATATTTCTGAACGAAGGATATTCCGCCTTATTTCCGGCCAGCGCGGGCTGCCCAAGTTCCTTGTGGCTGAGCCCGGCCTTAACAGCGGCTTCATGATTCCGCAGTACACTGCTGCTTCTATCGTAAGCCAGAATAAGGGTCTATGCTGGCCTGCATCGGCAGATTCGATTCCTTCTTCGCAGGGTCAGGAAGACCACGTCAGCATGGGCTCAAATGCCGCGACCAAACTTGTGAGGGTAGTTGACAACACTGAGACCGTCCTTGGAATAGAGCTATTCAACGCCGCCCAGGCGCTGGAGTTCCGCCACCCGGAGCGTTCCTCTGCGCTTATTGAGCGTATCTTTGAAGATTACCGCAAAGAGGTTCCTTTCATTGACAAGGATACCTACATGCATCCGCTTATGATTAAGTCTGTAGAGTTTATCAGAAACGAAAAGTATCTATGAGCAAATCCCTGATAATCAGGAATATCGCAGAGCTGGCGGGGCTGGTTCCCGCCGGCGTTTTGCGTAAATGCGGGGCAGAAATGTCCACGGTGGACAGCCTGCGCAAGGCTTGGCTGGTTGTGTCCGACGGGCGTATTGCCGCCTTCGGCGACGGTACGGAGCCTGCGGCCGATGCTGCCATCGATGCCGACGGGGGCATGGTGCTGCCGGCATTCTGCGACAGCCACAGCCACATTGTGTACGCCGGCACGCGCGAGGGCGAGTTCCTGGACAAGATCAACGGCCTTAGCTACGAAGAAATCGCAGCCCGTGGCGGTGGCATCCTCAACTCTGCGGATCTTCTGCACAATACTTCAGAGGACGAGCTTTTCCGCCAGAGCAAGGAGCGTTTGGACGAGATGATTGCCTGTGGCAGCGGGGCCATTGAGATTAAGTCTGGCTACGGGCTTTCTACCGAGGATGAGCTTAAGATGCTGCGTGTCATTGCGCGGCTGAAGGCGGCTTCTCCCGCCCTTATCAAGGCTACTTTCCTTGGTGCTCATGCTGTTCCGCGTAATATGTCCAAAGACGCTTACGTCGACCTTATCTGCAACGAGATGATTCCCGCCACGCTTGAGGGCAATGTGTACGGGAAACTTACGCTCCCGTGCACAAAGCCCTCAAGCTACGCAAAGCCAACGCACGCGATGGCGGACTTTGTGGACGTGTTCTGCGACGAAGGCTTCTTTACCGTAGAAGATACAGCAAAGATACTGGAAACAGCAGCCCGCTACGGCATAAGGCCGAAGATCCACGCCAATGAACTAGCCGTAAGCGGCGGAGTCCAGGTAGGCGTAAAATACGGAGCGCTGTCAGTAGACCACCTGGAACGCACCACCGACGCCGAGATCGAAGCACTTAAAGGCAGCCAAACAATGCCCACGATGCTGCCCGGCAGCTCCTTCTTCCTTGGCCTCCCCTACGGCCGCGCCAAAGAATTCATCGCCGCAGGCTTGCCGCTGGCCCTGGCATCGGACTACAACCCCGGCTCATCGCCCAGCGGAGACATGCGCTTTGTAATGGCCCTGGCATGCATCCGCATGCGCCTTACACCCGCACAAGCCTTCAACGCCTGCACACTTAACAGTGCCTGCGCCATGGGCGTAAGCAACGAAGTTGGCTCAATTACCATAGGTAAAAGAGCCAACCTCATAATCACTAAGAGAATTCCGTCCCTGACGTTCATCCCTTATCACTACCGCACTCCGTTTATAAAGCGCGTGCTGCTTTAGACTTATTTCTGATTCTTCAGAAGGTCGCGAATCTCTTCAAGGAGAACAACATCGTCCGGCTTCGGAGCAGGTGCTTCGGGCTCTGCGGAAGCTTCCTCTTCCTTCTTCTTAAGGTTGGAAAGCTTGTTGATACCCTTGATAACCATGAAGATACAGAATGCAACGATCAGGAAGTCAACAACTACCTGGATGAAGTTACCATAGTTAACGGTAACTGCTGCCTTGTCATCCACTGCCTCCTTGATAGTCCAGGAAAGTGTGGTGAAGTCCACGTTGCCGATGAGACCGCCGATAACCGGCATCAGAACATCATTTACAAGAGAAGTTACGATTTTGCCGAAGGCAGCGCCGATGATAACACCGACAGCCATGTCAACGACATTTCCTCTCATTGCAAACTCCTTGAATTCTTTAAGCATGCTCATAGTAGTATGAATTTAAGTGTTAGTGAAAGAAATCTCTAAAGAATGGCAACAGTCTGGACAGCATTGTAAAGCTTGTTCAGGGCTGCAGCGAACTCATTGGCCGGAACAACCTGAAACTGCTCACCGGCTGCTGTCTCGTAGCTGATCCTGCCAATACCGTGCATCATATCCTTAAGCTGATCCAGCTCCGGGTAGCAGACAATCTGGCCCTTGGGAAGATCTTTTTCCTGACGCAGACGAATTACGTTGCCGATAGGAGTGGTGAATGAAACAACGCTGCCACCGGGAACGGTAACATCAGCAATCTGAATCTCAAGGTCGTAGCTTTCAGTATTGCTTTCTGCGGAATAAAGATATGTGAGTGAAATACTTACAGAAGGAGTAATCTTCTCTTTGACAGTGTGTACAAGACGATTGCCGGAATAGTCATTCATACCGTCCAGCTGGCTGCCATCAACCAGGGCGACAGGCTTCTTGGCAGAACAAATAGCATCGTAAGCCTGGGAAAGGGCTGCTGAAAACTCGTTCTTCTTGAAGCTTACCTTTTCGTGACCGTCAGAAGTCATTCTACGTGTAGCATCAAGTCCGGTCACCCCCTTAAGCATCTTGTCCAGGTCTGCCTGTTCAAGATAATACTCTCCGTAGTTGTAATAGACGGTCTTGCCGTTCTTATTTACGCCCTTGGGAGCCACCAGGTTAGCCTCGTCCTTATAGTTTTTGAGCATAAGGTTGTGGCCGTTGGCAAGCTCTACTATCATAGTTGCGTTCTTGGGCATCTTCCATGCCGTAGAGCTGATGAAATCAACCCTTAAGGTGTAAATTGACACTCCGTCAGAGAAGGTGATACGGCCCAGTTTAAGTTCCAGCGGGGTAGAAGAAGCCACCTGTACCCTTTCTGCACCGGTCTTTACAAACTTTGCGGTTTTATAGTTATACTTGACAAGTTCTGACTGGCCGAAGGCCGACGTTACCATCAGCACTGCAACCAATGAAAAGATGAATTTTCTAAGCATATTATTGATTATTAATTTTTTTGTCGATTCTGATTTTGAGGGCCTCTGCCTCGGACTTGCCGAAGGGCCTTGTAAGCAGGGCGAGCATCAGTCCGCCGATGCCGGAAATGGCCACAATGGCGCCGATATACAGGGGTTCCGGATCCGGTACCACTATTTTTGATACGCACCACATAAAGCCGATGGCCAGTATGGCCAGTATGACATCGGACACATAACCGGCCTTCTTGGCAGAGCTTATCTTGATTCTGTACTGCTTGTCTGCGCCCTCTGCCGCGCCGTCAGGAGTGACATCGGTTACGTCGCAGACCAGGTAGCGGGCGCTGAGCTTATTGGAATAATCCAGCCAGAACTGGCCCCCGCCGGCCTCTGCCACGTTTTTTGAAGCAGCAGTGAATACGTCCCACAGACCCTCGCAAAAACCGTCCAGATCCTTGCTTGAAGTTGCGGAAGTTTCGCATCTGTAAACCTGTCTTACTTTGGTATCGAATTCCATATTCAATGATTATACAGACAAATGTAAAGAATTTTTATTATATTTGGGAGAATTAAAGTCAAAAACCGTACCCTATGTATAAATATCGCCAATTCGGGGACAAATTCGTCCTCAGTATAGACAATCACCAGAAACTGTCCGCTGCAATAGCAGCATTCTGCAAAGAACTTGAAATCAAGGCCGGAGCCGTTTACGGAATCGGGGCTGTCAACGAGGCCACACTGCGCTTCCTTGACCCTGCAACCATGAAATACGTAGACAAGACCTTCAATGAGCAGATGGAGATAGCCAACCTAACCGGCAACATTTCCCAGAAAGACGGCCAGGTTTACCTTCACCTTCATGCAATCTTTGGCAGAAGGGACTATACCTGCGTAGGCGGCCACCTGCTTGAGGCTTCTCTGAACGGTGCCTGCGAGCTTGTGGTAGAGCGCTTTGACGGTGCCCCCGCCCCCGGTCGTTACGTAGACCCTGAAACAGGCCTCAACCTGTACGAATTATAATATTTTCTGTTTATGCAAAATCGTCCCGTACCAACAGTAAGACAAGTCCTGCAAAACTATATAACAGGCTTTGTCTACACGCTTAAGCATCCGCTTACGCTGCTGCCCACAATAATACTGTCCGCAATGTGGATAGTTCTGGGCATACTGCAAACCACTGTCGGCAAGAACCTGCCAATGTCAGTGCTCAACTTCATCTCCTACGCGCAGGGCGGTTTGTACGGCGGCGTAGTGGGAGCTATAGGAGGAATCGTTGGCAAAATCATCATTGCAGCCTTCCTCAACGCCCTTATTGCGCCACTATTCATTAAGGGAGCAAAGCCCTTCCATAACTTTGGAGGCGGCTTCAAGAACATGTTCAAAGGCATGGCTGTCAGCAGCATGCGCGGCGTTGCCACGCTTCTTGCCGGTCTTGGCTTTGCGCTTGTAATCTACAGCTTCTTCAACATCACACAGGGATGGGAAGAGAGCCTGGTGGGTATAGTGGGCATCATAATGATAATCAAGAACATAGGCCAAAAGGGCGGACTGCTCTGGAGCCTGTTCTTCAGCATGCTCAGCACCTTCACCGGCGGCCGCACGCCTTCTTATATCGGCATTACACGCTTCCTGTCAGGCATGGCGCTAGGCTTCGGTCTTGGAGCCGGACTCAATGCCTTCGGCCTGCGCTGGTGCCTTGTATTCGCAGCCGGCTCGCTGGTTCTATCCTTTATTCTTTCCTTCTTTGGCAAGAGAGGCCAGGCAACCATGATGGTAGCCTGTGTAGCATTAGCACTTATGATGCCTCTGCTGGCCCAGAATAACGGAATTGTACAGAATTCCATGGACCCTAACGACAAAAAGGCACAAGAGCTTAACAGGCGCATAGAGGAAGCAGAGTTAAGGGGCGACGAAAAAGAGCTTGAACGTCTGTCCAAAGAAGTTGAGCAGTACTACATGGGCCAGCTGAACGACGCCATGGATCTGTACAACAAGTACAAAAACTATCAGGGTGACATCCCCGGCACAGAAAAGGATGATGACGATGATGATGAAGATCATCATGGCGGAGGCCTTTTCGGCGACCAGAGCCTCTTTGACGATCATGATCATGATCACGATCATGGTTTTTGGGACCACGATCACGGCAAGAGCATAGGAGATCTTGCCACCCATGGATGGGCGGATGAAAGCAGCCACATGGACACCGGCACATCTGCCGGCGTAGGTACAGCCATTGACGTGGTCGGCGGTGCGATAGGCCTCGCAGGAGGCCTCGGCGGCGGTCTTGGCAGCACCCTTGGTGGCGGAATAGGCGGAGGCTTCCCCGGCGGACCGACAGGTCCTATGGGCCCCGGAGGCGGTGAATTCCCCGGTGGCGGAGATTTCCCCGGTGGAGATTTCCCCGGCGAGGGTGACTATCCGGGCGGCCAGGAAGCTGAGATGTCCGACGAAGAGCGAGAGTATCAGGAGAGGCTGCGCGAATGGGAGGAATATCAGGAAAAACTCAAGGAATGGGAGGATTACCAGAAGCATCTGGACGATCTTGAAAACAAATACGTTCAGGATAACGGCGACGGCACCAAGATAGTAAGGGACCCCGCCGGCACGGACGACCTTCGCCTGTATCAGGACGAAGAAGGAACCTGGAGAAGCGAACAGAGCGACCAGCCCTACACCGACGAAGACGTCAAGAACTGGCTGGACGACCGCGACACCAATTCCAGCTACCATCAGGATAACGCCCAGACTGCACAGGACTATCAGAACGCCTTTGAAAAAGACGCCCAGGACGCTGCCAGCCATCCGGATCAGCATATGATCGACGACATCAACAAGGGGATGGAAAAGATCAAGCAGGAAGACAAGATTGTCGATACTGCCTGGAAGCACGGAGTCTCAACGGTGAATGACGACGGCTCTGAAAAGACCATCGAACAGGTTCACGCAGAGACAGAAAAACAGATCTACAAAGAGCGTTGGGAAGAGTCCCAGAAGCAATATGAATATGCTCAGGACGAGCTTGACGCCTCCCTTAAGATAGCCGACGCAGAATTCATCGATACCGTAAGCGAAGGCACTGTAAATACTCTTGGAGAGATTGTTCCCGGCGGCAAGTACGTCAAGGACGCCCACAACTTTGTTAAAGCTGTAGGTGTGAACGTATCAGAGGCCGTCAATGAAGGCAAGAGCGTGGGTAAAGCCATCGTAACCGGAACTGCGGAAGGCGGACTTACCGTGCTGCAGAACCATGCCGGTGACATTAGCTGGAACAAGTACGGCAAGGTAGCAGAGAAATGCGGTGAATTTGTAACCGTAGTAGGCAGCGAAGGCGTAAAGACCATCATTCACGAAACTTCTCATGGCAAAGACTTTAACGACGCACTGGAGAAAGCCCGCGTAGATATGGTCAAGAAAACCGGAGACTTCGCCGTAGGCAAAGTAACCGACAAATACGTCAAGGACAAGATGAAGGATAAGTTCGGCGACAGCCAGGTTTCCGACTGGGTAGCCAAGGGCAAAGACAAGATCACAAACGGCGAATTCTATGCTGGTGCCGCCAAGGAGACAACAGCTAACATTGTGAACAACTTCACCCAGGAGGATTATATAGAGGCAGGCGCAAAGGCCACCTTAGACTACCGTGACAGCCTTGTAGGCGATATCATTGGTCCGAATTAAAAAAGCAACAGATATGAAAAGAGAACTATCTACAGAAGAAAAAATGGTTCTGACTGGCCACTTCCCCTACCTGGCCCAGGCCCTGACTATGGCTTGCAGGAAGACCGTAGTATGGCGCAAGACCAACGACGGCACTCCCGTAAACTTCCTGAACATCTTCTACACGGCGCAGGAGATGGACGCAAAAAAGACCCCGCAGGACACCTACTATTACATGGTTTCGGCAGAGGGAGCCATTGGCATCACCCCCAGCTACGAGTACCTTGTAAAGTGGCTTTTCATACCAATGGAAGACGGCCCGCAAAAGCAGGCCGCCCTTAAAAAATTGGAAGAAGACTATAATCAGGTAGAAGCTGAGGCTGCCGCTCAGGAAGCTGCTGACCAGGAAGCTACACAGCCTGCTCAGGCTCCGCAGGTTCCCCGTTTTTGCACCAACTGTGGCCAGCCCTTCCAGGATGACACAGCCAGGTTCTGCACCAATTGCGGTAAACCTCGCTGGTAAAAGTCTATTTCTTAACGAATTCTACCCTGCGGTTCTTGGCGCGGCCTTCGTCCGTGCTGTTGGATGCGATGGGAACATGTGAACCCTTGCCTACAGGAGTAAGGCGGGCGGCAGCGATACCCTGCTCTACCAGTGCAGCCACAATGGCTTCTGCACGTTTCTGGGACAGAGGGTCGTTTACCTTGTCGCTACCTGTTGCGTCGCAGTGCCCCTGAACCTCGAACTCAAGGCCGGGATTCTCCTGCATCAGCTTTGCAATTCGGTTAATCTCTACGATAGACTCAGGTTTAAGGTCTGCCTTGCCAGTCTCGAAGGTGATTGCATAGGTTACAATCTTGCCTTCAGATGCAAGCCTGTCGTAAAGCGGAACCGCGCCCTTTGCAAGACGGACATTAGATATACATCCGAATCTGTAAGTTCCGCTATGACTGAACCAGAAGTACCTGGGAGCCATGGCAACCGGAATGTTTATTATGCGGATACCGTTAATATAGCCTTTGAACGCGCGCTTGTTGAAGGAGAAGGCGAAATGATTCCATTGGCCGGGCTGCAAAGGATTGTTCTTGTCATTGTAATCAGAAAAAGCAGGATTCAAGCCCAACTCTTTCTTACCCTCGATAGCAGAAGAGCCATCGGGTTTCTGCATCGACCAGTCAATTGAGGAAGAACCGTCTTCCCTGTAATAGAAGCCGATATCGCCGCATTCGTGGGCGTTATAGTCTATTTTTTCGTCGTTGGCAAAGACAAGATGCAGCCACTGGCTGTCACCGTCTTCAATCTCTCCAAGATAAACATCGTACTCAAGGGTGAATACGTCCGGCAGGAAGGCATGCTGCTCTTTCATTAAAGGGATAACTGATCCGCTACCGTCATCGGTAAAGGCTATCACCTTGCGGCCCTCGATTGAGCCGACCTCGGCATAACCGTCCAGAAGATCCCAGCGGGAAGAAAATTCACCCAACTGCTCGTTTGCAAAATCATCTTCAAAGAAGATTTCGTCACCGGGAACGAAGTCACTCTTTGCATATGCAGTCTGAACCTCTTTCCTGGTTTTCTCCTGAGGTGCTGCCTGATCTGCAGTCTGCTCTACGGCCTGAACCTCCGTAGCTTCAGTCTGAACTTTGGTATCTGCCTTCTTATCTTTCTTTCCGGCATTTTCTACCTTGTCAAGGCCTTCATCCATCTTCTTGTCGATGGCATTCTCTACCCTGTTTTCTACTTTTTCCTTGGCCTTCTGGCCCAGTTTCTTGAGGAATCCTTGTCCGTTGGCAAAATTGAGGCTACCTCCTATCAGGAACGTAGCAATTGTTAAAAGAGCAAGCTTTTTCATATTATTTTTTTTGTTTTGTTGCGCTAATTTAGCCGGACGGGGTAAAAAAAACACCACCCTTTTGGGTGGTTTGCTCTTTTTTGACTATTTTTGTTTTTATGAAACCGTTGATAATGAAACATTTCTTCATAGCGATCCTTGCCTTTTTGATGTGCATGACCGCACATGCCTACAATGACCACCGCGGCCATAACCTTGACTCCCTGGAACGCGTAGTAGCTTCCTGGACCCCGGACGCCATGGAAAAGGCCTCGCAACAGCAGCTGACAGACCTGAACAAGGCATACAGGGAGCTGATGCTGGGGTACAACGTCATCAACGGTGAAAAGAGTCTTTTCTACGCCAGGAAGGCCCTTTCCATCAGCCATCCGCGCGGCTGGAATTCTGCTGACTGCGACGTTTACAGGTACATCGGCCTGTATTTTTATGGCAAGGAGCAGTACGACAGCGCCTTGGTTTATTACAAACTGTCCTTGGATGCCGTTGACCGCATGGCGGCCGGTGCCGTGTCTCCCGATTGTCCGGATGGATATTCGGAGTACGAGATTGACGACTGCTATTCCGCCCTTTACGGCACCATCGGCAACCTGTACAACATGATGGGACAGCTGCCGGAGGCGATGGAATGGTACGACAAAGCCGGACAACTCTTTGACAAGCACGGCTGGGACGAAAGCAATTCCGTCCTTCATTATAACATAGGAGAGACCTGGATGGACGAGGCCGAATACAACAAGGCGGCTGCGGCCTACGACAAGGCGCTGGGTTATGCACTTGCTTCCGGAGACTCATTGATGATAATTGGCGCTTACAAAGGACTGGGAAGGCTGTACCTTGCCCAGAACAAGCCATGGAAGGCAATGCACTACCTGCGTGATGCAGAAGAGTACTATTCTCACCATCCGGATTACAGCCCCGGCTTCCGCACAGAGAACCTGCTGGTTATGAACCAGGCCCTTACAGAACAGAAAAAACAGGTTACGATGATGCTGGCAGGCGCCGGCCTGCTTATTGTCCTGGCCGTCGGCATCATATTACTGATAGGCTGCCTGCGCAGGGCCCGTACCCAGAATAAGGAGACATCCGCCATTATTGATGAAACCCTGAGCGAACTGGCCCAGAGCAAGGCCTGCGGGCATTGTAAGGATGTCAAGGTCTCTGACCGTGAAAAGGATATACTGGACTTCCTTTCCAAGGGCTACACAACTACGCAGATTGCCGGTGCGCTTAGCCTCAGCCAGGAGACCATACGCTGGTATCGCAAGAAACTGCTGGTAAAATTCGACGTGTCCAATGCAGCCGAACTGGTTTCAACCGCCAAAGAGAACGGAGTAATTTAAATTACTTTAAAAAATACGCTTTAAGCTCTGACCAGGAATAATAAGGGTCGTAGTTTTTGTATGTCTCAGGATGAAGGTCCGGAATGGACGTAACCTGCTCATTGTGAAGTATTTTCACAATAACGTTCCCAATCTCATTCTTATAGAAGATGAGCTGTAAATTGGCGGCCATCGGCACCAGACTGCCAACCGCAGCAGCTTCGTCGCGCCAAAGGCAGAAGCCCTTGAGGCCCATAAGGGCGGCAAGCGGAACCAGGGCGCTGTCGTGCCCAAAACGGAATTCCGCAACATATTTGCGTTTCCCCTTCAGGAAGGCATCGGCCGCAAAGATAATCTCATCCAAAAGAGGAAGGGCAATCTTTGCCTCCTCTCGCGAATAAGGGAACAGTTTGTTGCGGTAATAAATATCTCCGTCGGCCTGTAACGCATCCCACTCCTGCGGAGTGAAGAGTCTGGATATCAGATCCTTATCCAGGCCTATGCAGACGGCATCCGCGCCATAATGCCAGATGCGATGGTTAAGGTCATTGTTAAACTTGAACAGATGTTTCTTGATTCCGCGGGAATACCTCATATAGATTGGAAGAGTAGAGGACTCACTCAATGAGAGCTTGTTCCCCTGCCCCAGGCCCAGAAGGAAATTCTGCATGCTTTTTTTGCAGCGGTCCGCCATGCTGGATTTTGCCCTTATGGGAGCATCGGGCCCGAAAAGGCCCGGCAATCTTTGTGCAAGACGGCGTCCGATGCCCTCCTGCTCCATGGCCCCAAGGGGCGCAAGCTTGCCCACATTGCCATTGTGAATCCTGTACATGTACAGCACGGCCCTTCTTTTAAGGCTGTCATACTTGTCCAGCTTATCGTAGGCAGCGTCCAGATACTTGCTTAGCAGATAGCGGCTGCCGTGGCGGCCGAAATGACTTACATATACGACTTTGTAGCCATCAGGGGCCTGATCTACGGTTGCGATGGAATCAGAAGGGACCGGATATGGCGTATAAATAGCCTGGGCACCGGCCGAAAAAGCCAGAAAAACGGAGGCTAACGCCACACATATTATTCTGCAAACATTTTTCATCATAGCCAAATATAGAAAATAATCGCCAGAAAGCCAAGGTTTTAACAAATTATCCTTAAATTTGCTCTTGCTTAACAGATAAAACAAAAACAATATAACCATGGCAGACAATAACTACAATCAGGATCCTGGCAACTACAACCAGTATCAGCAGACCGGCTATCAGCAGCCCGGCTACCAGCAATATGCTTACCAGCAGCCGTCCCAGCCCAATCCTTACGGCCCCAATCCGGCAATGAAACCCAACACCAATCTGGTTTGGGCCATTCTTACCACCCTGTTTTGCTGCCTTCCTTTTGGTATTGTATCAATAGTTTATGCCGCCAAGGTTGACAGTCTTTGGTATGCAGGAAACTATGCAGCAGCGCAGGACGCCTCAAAGAAAGCAGGCACATGGGCTATCGTTTCCGCAGCATCGGCAGTCGGAATTTGGATTATTTATCTGATTGTTGCCGTTTGCATTGCCGGCGCAGCCTTCTCTCTGGTTCCATTCGTCAACCTTTAATGGCCTGAATGTCCGGCAGAACAAGAAATATATGGTTTTGGCTTATTCCTGTCGCCGTACTGGCGGCAGGAATATTCTATTATTTTGCAGATCCAAAGGCGTCGCTCATCATGCCCAAATGCATACTTAAAGAGCTTACGGGCTGGGATTGTCCTTCTTGCGGGGCCCAAAGGGCGATCCACGCACTGCTGCACGGTCATATTGCAGAGGCGTTTTCTTACAATTTCTTTTTTGCCATAGCCGTTCCGCTTCTTCTGCTTACGGCATACGCCACAATAATGATAAAGCGGCCGAAACCTTCAGCCGCTACCATTAAATTATATAACTTCGTCACCAGTCGCTACACGCTTCTTTCCTATGTAGCCCTCTTCTTTCTCTGGTGGATTATCAGAAACCTTCTTTAGGCAGGACTACGCGACGCACATTGCAGCCAACGTAGTTTCCTATCACTATGATGGGATAGTACCACAGAATGGCATCGTCCCATTTCCATGCGCCCACAAGATACACAACGTCCGCCACTGAATGATAGAATCCGCAGACAATGAAGAGCGGCACGCCAAAGATTATAGGTAGCATAGATTTCTTTTCACGGTACAGCCAAACGGCAATGTCTATGATCATTCCGCAGCCAATTGCACGGATGAAAGACCTGAGCGGACCCTGAGCAAAGCGACTGGCGACAGCAGACACTGCCCTATCCATGCTTTCGCCGCCAAGAGCTGCCACCATAAGGCCGATAACGGTGCAGGCGACGATATTGAAGAACCAGATTTGCACCAGGGCGGGAATGTCGTTGGTACAACCGGCCTTACCTGTATAAAGCGGGCAGCCGGTAAGCACAACGCCAATCAGGCCGAATCCAAAAATAATCGCACCGGGAATGCCCCCAAGTGCAAGAAACCCCATGGCTCCCAGGCCAATAAGGATGCCGGAAAAAAGTGCTTGTCTAACCATATACAAGAGCAATAAATATCAAAGATTGGAAATAATTTGGAAAAATCAAAAAAAAATTTGAAATTTGCAAGATAATAAGTAAGAAAAGCAATTTAGATTTTATGAAAAGTATTGTAGGCAGCGCTGCCGTTGTTATATTTGCTGCCGCACTAGTAACAGGATGCGGAAATTCCGGTTCAAAGAAAGCAACCAAGGAAGAGACGATGTCCACTAAGGAACATGAGAGCATGATGATTAAAGCAGTATCCGCACGTGTTGCCGTCCTTGATTCATTGATTAGCGTATATAACCAGACTGTTAACGAAGACCAGCAACTGGAACTGTTCAGCTTCGACTCCAACTACCTGAAGATGTTCCACGGAGATAAATTCGAAGAAAAACTCAAAGCTATTGTAAGCGATCTTGACACTAAAGAGGCATCCGTTTTCACCTCTATCCGTGCCACAAAAATCATGGCAACCAAGAATTAAAATCAAATTAAGGTGCAGATTGTTTGTTTTTCTTAAAATTCTTCTTACATTTGCACCCCCTAATACTGGAGAGTTGGCCGAGTGGTCGATGGCGGCAGTCTTGAAAACTGTTGAGCTGAAAGGCTCCGGGGGTTCGAATCCCTCACTCTCCGCCAAATATAAAACCCTGAGCAAACTGCTCAGGGTTTTTTGTTACTGGATCTCGAAGAGATTCAGGAAGCCTGTCATCATAAATACCTGACGAATATCGTTATTGATGTCTTTCACAATGACTTTTCCGCCTTTAGCCGCTGCCGCCTTACGAAGCGTAAGGAAAATACGCAGACCGGAGCTGGAAATATAAGCCAGGTCTTTGCAATCAAGAATAATTGTACCGGCGGCATCACTCTGAAGCGGTTCAAGTTGTTTTGAAACCTCCAGTGAAGCCGGAGTGTCAAGACGGCCGATCAACGCTACGTTGGTCACTCCATTCAGTTTGTTAATGTTAACTTCCATATCTATTTAATTGTTTTTTGTCATTGAAAGGATATTCTTGCCATCCTCGTAGCGATACTTAACCTCATCCATGATAGTCTGGACCATCAGGATGCCAAGACCGCCGATCTTTCTTTCCTCTACGCCCAGAGTGGTATCTGCGGGCGGGACAGAGGTAGGGTCAAACGGCTGGCCGGTATCTGAAATAATGAATTCCACAGAGCCGGGGCGTATAACGGCATCAATGGTACAAATGCCGTCAATACCCTTGGGATAGGCATACATTATTACATTTGTTGCAGCCTCTTCCAGGGCCAGATTAATGCCGGACGCTACGCTGGCACTGAAGCCGGCTTCCTTGGCGATACCGTTGACAAAGTCCTCCAGCAGACTTATCTGCTGAATGTCGTTGTGAAGGGTAAGCCTGCGTTTTTTACTGCCAGCAATTTCTTCGTTTGTGTAATGGATAAACATCATTGTAAGGTCATCACTTTGTTCTGCGGAGCCAACATAAGAGGCAACCGCATCTTCCATATCATGAAGCTTTCCGACGGCGGAATTCCTGCCACAAAGGGCTTTCATCATCCGTTCTTCGCCGAACAACTCTTTGTTCTTGTTTTCTGCCTCTGTAAGTCCGTCAGTATAAAGGAACAGAGCGTCATCGAAGCACATGTCAAACTCCTGCTCCTTGAACTGCATTCCCGTCATAATACCAAGAGGCAGATTGGGCTCTACGTCAAGAGGTTTTATATTAGTAGTAAGGAGTATCGGAGGATTATGTCCTGCATTGCAGTATTTAACATGGCCGGTTGCAAGGTCCAGAACGCCGCAGAAGAAGGTTACGAACATATTGTTCTCGTTGATATCCGCCATACTGTCATTCATGTCCATGACAATACGGGCAGGACTGCTCTCATGGGCGGATACGTTACGGAACAGGCTTCTGGTCACGGCCATCACCAATGATGCGGGAACACCCTTGCCGGACACGTCTCCAATGCAGAAGAACAGTTTCTCGTCACGGATGTAGAAGTCGTACAGGTCTCCGCCGACCTCTTTTGCCGTAACGATGGACGCCGACATATCTATATCCTTGCGCTCCGGGAAAGGAGGGAAGGTCTTAGGCAGCATGGACATCTGTATGGCATGGCCAATCCGCAGCTCATTTTCCATCTTGTCCTTTTTCTCTTCCAGTTTCCGAACCCTACGCTGCCTTACGGCAGTGATGTTCAGTATAAGGATGATCATAAGCAGGCCAAGAACGCCCAGCAACCTTGATATAAGGGTAACCTTGCGGATTCCGGCAAAAATATCCTCTTCCGGGATGAAGATGAACATGGACCAGCCCGTCTTCTCTATTGGAGCAATATACAGGAACCAATGTTGGCCCATGATATCCATCTCTACTTCTGTAGATATGCCGGAGAACAGGGAAAACGAATTGCTCCCCTCTTCAGTGTTGTCGTCGTCATCATCGTCGTCAGCTTCACCAAGGACCTTGCCGCTACGGCTGTAGATCAAGCTGCGGGAGTGCGGATAAACCCTGGAATTGTCCAAAATGGATGTCAGCCAGTCCAGTGAAATATCGGCCGTCAGTACAGCTACAGGCTCCTCTTTAGAATTATGCAACGGAATAGAGAAGGTTGTCATCAGGATTTCGCCTCCGCCGACATCGACATAGGGTTCTGACCAATAACCGGAATTAAGGTTAAGAGGCATCTTGAACCATTCCGATTCCGGATAATTGTACTCATCCGTGGCAAGCGAAGTCTGATTAATTACATCCGACGACGGAGCGCGGAACGAGTACGGAGCATACAGTCCCTTGCCCTTGATGGCGCCGGGTTTAACAGCTATAGTAGAACCAACAATAATCTCATTGTCGTGCACTACCCTTCTTGTTACGGCTGCTATGCTGTCAGGATAAGACAGGCTCCATTCGGCGATCCAGTCGCTGTTGAAAACTGCCGTCTCCGTCTGGTTTATGATATCGCAAATCTTAAGCTTGGATATCTCCAGCTGGTTTTTGGCTCGCAATGAAGCCTCTTTCTGAAGTCCCTTCTTGGCAGCGTAGTACTGAAACAAGGATATGCCTTCCAGGGCGACAGCTGCAACTATAATGAGCAGGATGCTGTCCCTGAAAAATACCCTCATTTTACCAGAAGGCTCCTTTTCTTTTTTGCCTAACATACTATGCTAAGATTGATGTCAGCAATGCACGGAACTCCGGCATCGGACATTTGGTATCACGTTCTATAATCAGTGTCTTTAAGCCGGCATATGGATCCAGCAGCTCCGATGCCTCCTTAACGGAGACGCCGGGGCCGAAGTAAGCCGGGACAAAATAGTCCCAGAACCTGCGGGATACCGACTTCGGCATGTGGAAGGCCTCCTGGATAAAGGCCTCGTCGCTGATGCAGCTACATAGGTAAACCATGGCCACATCGAACAGATGATTGCCATAGCAGAAGTCGCCCAAGTCTATGAAATATCTTTCATTCCCTACGAAGATGGCATTTCCAAACTGCAGGTCTCCGTGAACAGCAGTATCCTCATCCGGAACGTCGGAAATGAATTTTGCAATCTTATCTTTTTCTGCCTTGGTAAAGAAGGGATTCTCTTCCAGCAGACGGTAATACCTTTCCTTTACGTTTTCGAATTCAGCCGTATCGATATGAACCTGATGCAGCTTTATGCACATTTGGGCAAAGTCCTGCGCATATTGCTGGACATTATCAGGATTGTCCCCTATTGCACGGGCATAAGACTTCTTGCCGAGTATCCTCTTGAATCGAATACCATAACGGCCGTCCTCCGTGACAACATATTCTCCTGGTTCCGGGGTAGGAATACCGGCAGCATAAACCTTGCGAGCAAGAAGCATCTCGTCCAGCGGCTGCTGTATCTTTCCCGGGAAATATAGTTTCAGCATGACAGAAGGGTCTGTCTTGTGGTCGTAGCTCTCTCCGTTGGCACCGCCACCGGAAAGGACATAATCGTTGAGGGATATCTTAAGTGCTTCCATTATTTATCGCCAAATACTTGGTTTATAAGTTGTTCAAATTCTTTAAATGCAAAAGTATCTTCCAGCTCGCGCAATGCGTCAGCAAGGGCACGATAGCGCCATGCGTGTGCTTTGGGGTCTTTCAGGTGGAACAGGTTCCAAAGGTCGTCGCCCTTGACTGCATAGTCTCTTGCGATGGCCCTCATGTTGGAAAGCTTGTCTCCCATGGCAACTATCTTGGCGTCCCTGGAAGCATGTTGCAACCTATCCAGTCCGGCCTTTTTGCGTGCGGTCCAGCTGTCTTCTTCGCTGACGCCGGCCGGAACAACATCGCTTTCCGTCTCTACCAGGCTGGCGATGCGCGGGCCGAATTCTTCCCTAATCTGCTCTATCGTTACATCTGTATCTTCTACCGTATCATGAAGTGCAGCGGCGGCCAGGAGTTCCTGGTCCGGAGTGATAGAGGCTACTATTTCCATTGCCTCCATGGGATGGACAATGTACGGAAAACCCTTTCCGCGACGTTCCGTCCCGGCATGGGCCTTGACCGCGAATATGATCGCCCTGTCAAGCAGGCTTGTATCTAAAGGTTTGTTTGCCATATCTATTGATTCATGAAAGGAAGGTCTTTGGCCTGCTCTGCTAGGAAATCTGCCATTGCCTCATTGCTGGGCGAGGGGCCATTGAGGGTGTCGAACATATATTTGATAACGGCCTTGCCGCCACCTGTCTTAAGTATATAGGTTATGCACAGGTCCTGCGGTCCAAGCGAAGAGGATATGATATCCAGGTCCGTTAGGCCGATCTGGTAGCAGGCCAGCTGGTATGCAGCATCCGAATAACCTTTTATAAGCTTTGCCACATCACCCAATGTCTTGAATCCCAAGCCTTTGAATACTGCCAGGTAGGGCATCAGCGGCACCTCCTGTATTTCTGCCTGGTTGACGGATGCAATGCGTTTGTTAAGGTTTGCGAAGGGCTTCAGGTTAAGATAGCTGCGGAAGGCGTCTCCGTCCAGCGCCACCTCGTCCAGGTTGCCGGAGGCGACAAGTGCCTGCACCTTGCGGCGATAGTCTGTCAGTTCCGAGCGGATCTTGCTGAATTCGTCATCTATAAGCTCCAGCATTCCGGCAAGGCGGCTCATGTTCCTGAAGTAGCGGCGCGGAACCTCTACCCCGCTCTTGTAGCCAGTGTCGTGGTTCATATTTGCCCAGGCGTGCTGAAGTATGGTTCTCATCTGTATTTCGAACCTGTACGGGAAGTCCGGCATGGAGCAGATATAGTGAAGGGACAGATAGCCGAAGCTGTCAATTTCGTGGGCTTTTCTTTTGTCTATGGAATTGGCCCAGTCAATGGTGAACATCCTTTCTACCGCCGATGCTACTTTATCCACATCGTCCGTATAGAAGGTTATTACCCTTAGGCCGATGATGTCCGTAATGTCCTTCAGGGAGGCGTATTTACTGCCCTTCAGTTCCAGTTTTCCGGCTAAGGAGTCTTCTGTCTTGACACGGCATTCTATAGCCGCAAGTATTAGTCCGGCGTCAGATAGGGTCTTTTTCAGATTATTGTAAACCTGCTCTGAGACCTCCCGGAATAAAGGAAGGTTGTCCTTGTATTCCTGTAAAATAGAGCTGCAATGAGCGTCCAGTATCCTTTGGTCAGCCATGTGTTATAATGTATTATTCCTCAAATATATAAATATTTGTCGTTTTTTCAAACCGTATTATATGTTTTTGTGATAACTTTGCAGCCGTTTTTAGATTTACGTATATGAACGGACTGTGGACAGTGCTGATGCTGATAGCATCAAATATATTTATGACTTTTGCGTGGTATGGTCATTTAAAGCTGCAGGAGATGAAGATTTCCAACAGCTGGCCTCTTATTTTGGTGATTCTTTTTTCATGGGGAATCGCCTTCTTTGAGTACTGTCTTACGGTGCCCGCAAACCGCATTGGTTTCCAGGGTAACGGTGGCCCTTTCAACCTTATGCAACTTAAAGTGATTCAGGAAGTTATATCACTAACAGTATTCTCTATTATAATACTGTTCCTCTTTAAGGGACAGGCCCTTCAGTGGAACCATATAGCAGCCTTCGCCTGCCTGGTCCTGGCCGTCTTCTTCGTCTTCCTCAAGTAAGAAATGAGAGGGAACCGGGTACAATAAAGCCAGCGCAGATTGCGCTGGCTTTATTGTACCCCCATGGCGAATCGAACGCCAATCGTAGGAACCGGAATCCCAAATTCTATCCATTAAACTATGGGGGCGGATCGGATTGCAAAGATACAAAATCTTGGCAAAAAGCAATCCGGCGAAGACAAAGTCTAGTTAAAGATTGCCGAAAGAATAATAGCTACAATGCCCGCCGGAGCAAGATAACGGATCAGGAAACGGACGGCCGGATAAATCTTGCGGTTGAGCGGCTTGGTACCGCCGTTAGAGAACTCGTCCAGGACATCGGCAGAAGGCATCCTCCAACCCACAAAAAGAGTGAAAAGAAGGCCGCCAAGAGGCATCAGCCAATTCGCGCAAGCCTTGTCAAGAGTATCAAAAATACTATCGCCGAATATAGTAACATTGCTAAGCGGGCCGAAGGACAGCGAGCACAGAATTCCTACAACCCAAACAAACAGGACAAGAGAGAAAACCGCCGTCCTGCGATGCATCTTCTTCTCCTCTACAAGATAGGCCACACCCACCTCGAGCAGCGAAATTGCCGAAGTCAGAGCCGCAAAAAGAACCGTCGCAAAGAACACAAGGGACAGGCCCGTGCTAAGCCATACAAGACCGCCGCCCATCTTGGCAAAGATGTACGGAAGAGTCTCGAACACAAGACCCGGACCGGCTTCGGGAGAAATACCGGCAGCAAAAACAGCCGGCATAACGGCAAAGCCCGCAAGCATCGCAAAGAAGAAATCAGACACCGCAGTACCCACGCCGGAGAAGAGGATATCGTCCTGCTTACGCATATAGGAGGCATAAGTCAGAACGGTGCCTACGCCAAGGGACAAAGAGAAAAAAGCCTGCCCCAGGGCCGCTGCAATGCCATCCGCAGACAGCTTACTGAAGTCCGGATTCACAAGATACTCCACACCCCTTCCGGAGCCCGGCAGAGTGACGGAGAAAACCACTATCGCCAATATCAGTACAAAGAGTATCGGCATGGTGATTTTGGTAAATTTTTCTATTCCCTTCTTAACGCCGGCAAGCACAATAACAGCCACCAGCGCAATGAATACCGTATGCGCGATAATGGGCGATTTGACGGACGAAATGAAAGGTCCGAAATGGCCGACGGCATCGTCCGCACCACTTCCGAATGAACGGATCAGATAATGGACTGACCAGCCCCCCACGACGCTGTAGTAGCTAAGAATTATAATAGGGACAAGTATGGTCAAAAGGCCTATCCTATGCCAGCCGGAGCCCGGTGCGAGCTTCTTCATAGAGCCGAAGGTGTCCGCCCCGCCGCGACGTCCGATTACGGTTTCTGCAAAGAAAATAGGCAGTGCTATGAATGCGCAGGCCAGAAGATAAACTATAATAAAGGCGGCACCGCCATATTCCCCAGCGACATAAGGGAATCTCCAAATATTACCCAAGCCTATGGCAGAACCGGCCATGGCCATTATTACCGTTATGTTGCCGCTGAACTGATCTCTTTGTTTCATGTCGCAAATATATAGAAAATTAGTGGTTATGTCAGAATTTATAACTAAATTTGCAGATTGATAGATATTATATACTTATTAGAAATTCTATGAAAAAAGCATACGTTTTTCCCGGGCAGGGCTCACAGTTCCCGGGCATGGGAAAAGACCTGTACGACAACAGTCCGCTAGCCAAGGAGCTTTTTGACAAAGCAGACGCTATTCTTGGTTTCAAGATTACTGATGTTATGTTTAACGGTACCGCCGATGACCTTAAGGCCACCCGCGTTACCCAGCCTGCAGTTTTCCTGCACTCTGTAATCCTGGCAAAATGCTACGACGGCTTTAAGCCGGATATGGTTGCAGGCCACTCTCTTGGCGAATTCTCTGCTCTTGCAGCAGCCGGCGCCCTCGACTTTGAAGACGCCCTTAAGCTTGTTGCAATCAGGGCCGGCGCCATGCAGAAGTGCTGCGAAAAAGTTCCCGGCACAATGGCCGCCATCATCGGCCTTGCTAACGAGGTTGTAGAACAGATCTGCGAAGAGACTGCCGGAGTAGTAGTTGCAGCCAACTACAATTCTGACGGACAGGTTGTTATTTCCGGAGAGAAAGAGGCCGTAGAGGCCGCCTGCGAAAAGGCAAAGGCCGCCGGTGCAAAGAGGGCTCTTCCCCTTGCAGTCAGCGGAGCCTTCCACTCCCCTCTCATGGAGCCCGCACGCGCAGAGCTTGCAAAGGCAATTGACAGCACACCTTTCCACAAACCCGCATGCCCCGTTTACCAGAACGTAAGCGCAAAGGCAGAGACAGAGCCTGAGACAATCAAGGCCAACCTTCTTGCCCAGCTTACCAGCCCCGTACGCTGGACCCAGTCCGTTAAGAATATGGTTGCCGACGGCGCCGGTTACTTCATGGAAATAGGTCCCGGAACAGTACTTCAGGGTCTTGTTAAACGCACCGCAGGCACAGAGGTTGTTATAGAAGGCCTTTCTGCACTGCAGCAGTAAAAGAACAAAATATTACAAACTATATCTAAATCTAACATGGCTAAAGAAAAGAAATTTATTACCTGTGATGGTAACACCGCCGTGGCTAACATCGCTTATCTTTTCAGCGAGCACGCGGCTATCTACCCTATCACTCCTTCTTCCCCTATGGCGGAGAACATTGACGAATGGGCAGCTCATGGCAAAAAGAACCTTTGGGGTGAAACCGTAAAGGTTACAGAGATGCAGTCAGAGGCCGGTGCTTCAGGTACCGTTCACGGCTCTCTCCAGGCTGGTGTACTTACAACTACTTACACCGCTTCCCAGGGTCTTCTCCTCATGATCCCTAACATGTACAAGATTGCTGGCGAGATGCTTCCTGGCGTATTCCACGTTTCTGCACGTGCACTTGCAAGCCACGCCCTCTCCATCTTCGGAGACCATCAGGACGTTATGGCATGCCGCCAGACCGGTTTCGCACTCCTTGCATCCGGTTCAGTACAGGAGGCTCATGACCTCGCAGCCGTAGCTCACCTTTCCGCAATTAAGAGCAGCCTTCCTTTCCTCCACTTCTTCGACGGTTTCCGTACAAGCCACGAAATCCAGAAGATTGAGGCTCTGGACGAGGACGCCCTCCGCGACATGGTAAGCACCAAGGCTCTTGAGGCATTCCGCCAGCGCGCACTTTCTCCGGACGCTCCTGTTACCAGGGGTACCGCACAGAACGGTGACGTTTATTTCCAGGCAGTAGAAAGCAGGAACCAGTACTACGATGCAATTCCTGACATCGTTGCCCGTTATATGGGTGAGATTAGCGAGCTTACAGGCCGCGAGTACCGTCCTTTCACATACTACGGTGCAAAGAACGCAGAGAACATCATCGTTGCCATGGGTTCAGTTACTGAAACCATCCGCGAGACCATCGATTACCTGGCAGCACAGGGCCGCAAGGTCGGTCTCATCACCTGCCACCTGTATCGTCCTTTCTCAGAGAAATACTTCCTCAAGGTGCTTCCTAAGAGCGTTAAGAGAATCGCTGTTCTTGACAGGACCAAAGAGCCCGGTGCTCTTGGCGAGCCTCTCTTCCTTGACGTAAAGGCACTATTCCAGGGCAAGGACCAGCAGCCTCTCGTTATCGGCGGCCGCTACGGTCTTTCTTCAAAGGACACCACCCCTGCACAGATCGTTGCCGTTTACGACAACCTGGAGCAGAAAGAGCCTAAGGCAGACTTCACCATCGGTATCGTTGACGATGTTACCTTCAAGTCACTTCCCGTTAAGGAAGAGATCTCCATCGTTAAGCCCGGCACCACAGAGTGCAAGTTCTACGGTCTTGGTTCAGACGGTACCGTAGGTGCTAACAAGAACACCATCAAGATTATCGGTAGCCATACTCCCAAGTACTGCCAGGCATACTTCGACTACGATTCCAAGAAGTCCGGCGGTTACACCTGCAGCCACCTTCGTTTCGGTGACCAGCCCATCAAGGCTCCTTATCTTGTATCTACCCCTGACTTCGTGGCTTGCCACGTTCCTTCATACCTTCACAAGTATGACGTTCTCAAGGGCATCAAGGAAGGCGGCAGCCTCCTTCTGAACAGCCTCTGGGACGAGGAAGAGACCATCAAGAGGATTCCTGACAATGTTAAGGCCATCATCGGCAAGAAGCATATCAACCTCTATATTATCAACGCAACCAAGATTGCTGCAGAAATCGGTCTGGGCGGAAGGACCAACACCATCCTCCAGAGCGCATTCTTCAAGATTACCGGCATTCTTCCTTACGAAGAGGCTGTAGGCTACATGAAGGACGCTATCGTTAAGAGCTACGGCAAGAAGGGTGAGAACGTTGTTAACATGAACTTCGCAGCAGTTGACCGCGGTGGCGAGTACACCAAGGTTAACGTTCCCGCAGACTGGGCTAACATTACCGCCAAGTTCGAGAACCCCAACAAGGACCGCTTCGCTCCCGAATTCGTTAAGAAGGTTGCCGACATCGTTAACGCACAGGCCGGCGATACCCTGCCCGTAAGCACCTTCATGCCTTACGCAGACGGTACCATGCCCGCAGGCACTTCTGCATACGAGAAACGTGGTGTCGCAGTTACCGTTCCTTCATGGATCCCTGACAACTGTATCCAGTGTAACACTTGTGCTTTTGTCTGCCCTCACGCTGCAATCCGTCCTTACCTGCTTACCGCAGACGAGGCTGCAGCTGCTCCTGCTACCGTTAAGATGGCAGATGGCAAGGCAGTTCTTAAGGATTACAAGTTCGCTCTTGCAACTTCCGTTGACGATTGTACCGGTTGCGGCAACTGCGTTGACGTTTGCCCTGCAAAAGAGAAGGCTCTGGTTATGGTTGCATACGACGGCCAGCAGGCAGAGCAGGAGAACTACAACTACCTGCACAACAAGGTTGGTTACAAAGAGAACGCTGTTAACAAGGCTGCTTCTGTAAAGAACGCTCAGTTCGCTCAGCCTCTGTTCGAGTTCTCCGGCGCTTGCGCAGGTTGCGGTGAGACTCCTTATATCAAGAATATCACCCAGCTCTTCGGCGACCACATGATGATTGCCAACGCTACTGGTTGCTCTTCAATCTACGGCGCATCCTTCCCTGCATCTCCTTACTGCACCAACGACAAGGGTCACGGTCCCGCATGGGCTAACTCTCTGTTCGAGGACTTCTGCGAGTTCGGTCTTGGTATGAAGCTCGGTTCTGACCGTGCACGCGAGACTGTTGCAGCATGGATGGAGAAGGGTCTTGAGTGCACCTGCTGCACCGACGAGATGAAGGCTCTCTACCGTCAGTGGCTTGACAACCGCAACAACGCCGCTATTACCCGCGAGGTTGCTGACAAGCTCATTCCTCTCGTAAAGAACTGCAAGTGCGACGTTTGCAAGAAGCTCTATGAGTACAGGCACTTCATCGCTTCCCGCAGCCAGTGGATCTTCGGTGGCGACGGTGCTTCTTACGATATCGGTTACGGTGGTCTTGACCACGTTCTTGCCAGCGGTGAGAATGTAAACGTTCTTGTACTTGATACAGAGGTTTACTCTAACACTGGCGGTCAGTCTTCTAAGGCTACCCCTGCAGGCGCTATCGCTAAGTTCGCTGCTTCCGGTAAGAAGATTCGCAAGAAAGACCTTGGTATGATGGCTATGAGCTATGGTTACGTTTACGTAGCTCAGGTTGCCATGGGTGCAAGCCCCGTTCAGTACCTGAACGCTATCAAGGAGGCTGAGGCATACGATGGTCCTTCACTCATCATTGCTTACGCACCTTGTATCAACCATGGTCTTAAGGCCGGTATGGGTCTTAGCCAGAAGGAAGAGAAGCTTGCCGTTGATTGCGGTTACTGGCATCTCTACCGTTACAACCCTATGCTCGAGGGTGAGGGTAAGAACCCGTTCAGCCTCGATAGCAAGGAGCCTGATTGGAGCAAGTTCCAGGACTTCCTTAAGGGTGAGGTTCGTTTCGCTTCCCTTACCAAGCTCTTCCCTGAGCACGCTACAGAGCTGCTTGAAAGGACAGAGGAGTTTGCAAAGGTTCGTTACAACAACTACAAGAAGCTTTCTGGCAAGGAATAAGCCATCAAGCTAATACACAAAAAACGCTGCAACCACCCCGGCTGCAGCGTTTTTTATTTGCTGTCGCGGAGGGATTCTTTGAGGAGGTGGCAGACGGTGCGGCCGCCGAATTCCGGTAGGGGGTCAAAGTGAATGTCGAAGGTGAATTCCGGGAGGCGGACGGGTAGGCGCAGCAGGCGTCCGGCAGCGATATCCGCCGTCACAGCCGGCTCTGGTAGAATTCCCACCAGTTTATCTGAAGAAGCGACCAGCGACTTTATAAGTTCCAATGATGATGAGCTGACGGCAACCCTGGACTGAAGATCAGGAGCCAACAGTTTCTGATACCTATCCCACACGGCAAACCTGTTGGAAACATGCACGCCCGCGATGGTAGAAAACGGCAGGTGGCCATCCTCTGAAGCCTCTGCTGCTGGCTGCATGCCACGATTCACAGGCGAAGCCACAACAGCAGCATCGATCACGCCCACAAGAAGGGCCTCACCCTCAAAATCCATAGTCTGAGGGGTTGGAGCAGCACTTAACTGAACATCAGCCTGACGGCCAAAAGGAAGAACGTCAAAAGCAAGCTCTGGATGCGACGATGCCAATGCAGAAAGAGCAGCCGGCAGCACGTAGTCTGCACATACGGCATCGGCAGCAATACGGACAGGCTTGCCACCGGTAGCCAGGCCCTGCTGGCCGAACATACGGTCAGCCGCATCGTACCAATAATTTATTTTACGCGCGTACTGAAGGAAGCTACGCCCCGCATCGGTAAGGAAAACATCTCCCCTGCGACGCTCAAGCAGCTGTACTCCAAGGCTCTTTTCCAGCGATGTAATATTCTGGCTTACAGCCGGTTGAGAAACGCCCAGCTCACGCGCAGCGACAGTAAAACTGCCAAGGCGTGCAACAGCCAGAAAAACCTTTAATTTAAAGTCCTCGAAATACTCTGCCATGGTAATACTTTCCTTATAAGTAATCCTTATGGCACAAAGATATACAGAAAACCTAAAAAACGCATCCAAGAGGTTTATTTTTTGTTACATTTGCAATAACACTACGTTTTTATAACGGAATTATATGTGTTACCGGATTATTATACAAAATCCGGATTATAATATGGAATCCGGACCATCATATGAAATCCGGGCTATTAAATGGAATATTAAATTATTAAAATAGAGCCATATGCCCCCCCTCGGGCGACTTAACCCCAAATTTTACAGGAGCCCGAAGGGGGCATATGACTCGACAAAAAACAAATACTACTGATGAAAAAATTACTATTGACACTTGCCGCATTGGCCATAGCTGCCAGTGCCGGTTTTGCGCAGACTTTTCACAGCCTTCCCAACGACAAGGCAGTGAAAGTAGGTAAGCTGGAGAACGGCCTTACCTACTACATCAGGCACAACGAAAAACCCGCAGGACGTGCGGAATTCTATCTTGCAACCGACGTAGGTGCAATTCAGGAAACCCCTGACCAGGACGGTCTCGCCCACTTCCTGGAGCACATGTGCTTCAACGGCACAAAAGACTTCCCCGGCAAGGGCATCCTTGACTGGCTTCAGAGCATCGGCGCCTCATTCGGCGGAAACGTTAACGCCGCCACAGGCGTAGAGCAGACCGTTTACATGCTCAACAACATCCCGCTTGTACGCCCTACCGTAATTGATACCTGCATACTGATAATGCAGAACTACGCACACTTCGTTACCAATGACCCCGCAGAGATTGACAAGGAACGCGGAGTCATAGTAGAAGAGCGCCGCGCACGCCGCAACGCCAGCTGGAGAATGCACGAGAAATCACTTCCCTACTACTACGGCGACAATAAATTTGGCGAGTGCACACTTATCGGCAGCCAGGAGAACCTTCTTGGCTTCAAGCCCGAAAGCCTCGTAAACTTCTACAAGACCTGGTATCATCCTGACATGCAGGCATTTATCGTAGTTGGCGATGTTGACGTAGACTACGTAGAAGGCAAGATTCAGGAAATCTTTGGCGCTATTCCCAAAGAAGAGAATCCCCAGCCCAAGGCCACCTTCCCCTTCCAGGATTTTGACGAGCCCCGCATTGGCGTAATCACCGACCCTGAAGCAGCTTCAGTAAGCTTCGAAGTTCTTTGGGAGTCAGAGGCCATGCCCAAGGAGTTCAACGGAACCATCGAATCCCTGATGACAGACGCCCTTAAGGAAATCGTATCTCACGTTGCGATGGAGCGCTTTAACGACATCACCTCAAAGGCAGACGCTCCCTTCCTTTCCGCAGAGCTTGGAATAGGCAACCTCAACAGGTTCACAGAGGTAGTAATGGGTGGCGTTTCCGCAAAGGAAGGCGAAGCCCTCAGCGCCCTTAAGGCCTTCCTTATCGAGGTTGAAAAGCTTCAGAAATTCGGCATCACCGACGACGAATTCAACCGTGCCAAGGAAGAAATCCTGTCCCAGTACGAGTCCGCCGCCAACAAGGCCGACACCCGCGAGAACTCACAGCTTGTTTATCCTCTTATCTATAACTTCTTTGAGAACGAGTCCTACATGGACCCTAAAGAGGAGTACCAGTGGGCACAGATGCTCTTTGCCCAGGGTCTTAACAGCGCTATTGTAAACGAGTCCCTGAAGACCCTCACAGACAACGGCAAGAATCTGGTCATCCTTTACAAGGGACCCGAGAAAGAAGGCCTTGTAAGCCCTACCGTAGAGCAGATTAAAGAAGTTGTCAATGAAGTTAAGGAAGCCGATATCAAACCCAACGTAGTAGAGGAACTTCCCAAGGAGTTCATCGATCCTGCAAGCCTCACCGGCAGCAAGGCTAAAGAGACCGGCACCGATCCCTTCGGCGCAAAGCTCTACACCCTTGGCAACGGAGTTAAGGTTATCCTCTACCGCAATGATATCCAGAAAGACCGCGTAACCATCAACATTTCAAAGAACGGCGGTGAAAGCCTCATCCCTACAGAGGACATGGCAAGCTTCAACGGAACTATCTTCTCTACATATCTTGGAAATACCGGCGTAGCAGGCTTCTCCAACACCACCGTAGGCAAGATGCTGGCAGGAAAGAACATTTCTGTCAATCCGTTCATCAACTCCCTGAGGAACGGCATTCAGGCATCCAGCACCACCAAGGACGTAGAAACCGCCCTTCAGCTGGCATACCTCTATTACACACAGCCTCGTTTCGATGAAGAAGAGTTCAACACCGGCATCAAGCAGCTTGAGGCCATCCTCCCCAATATTGTAAATCAGCCCAACTACAAGTTCCAGAAGCTTGCAATGAAGACTATTTACAATAACCATCCCCGTATTACCGTCATCTCTCCGGAGCTCCTTGCATCAGCAAATCTTGCTACCATAGAGAAGAACTACCGCATGCTGTTTGCCGATGCCGCCGGCGTTACCGCCCAGATCAGCGGTGACTTCGACCCCGAGGTTGTACTGCCTCTGGTAGAGAAGTATATCGGCTCCCTGCCCGCAGGCAAGAAGGCTCCCGAGTTCAAGGATTGGAACAAGAACGTCGCTCCCGGCAATAGGATCGAAGACGTGACCGTAGATATGGAAACTCCCAAGACTACCGTTACAAGGGTTTACTCCTCTCCTATTGAATACAGCAGGAAGAAGGACGTCGCTCTTGATGCAGCCATCTACATCCTTCGCATCAGGTACACCAACACTCTTCGTGAAGAGGAAGGCGGCACCTACGGCGCCCAGAGCATGGCTGATATGGCATTCGAGCCTAAGGGCTACGCTGTTGTCCAGGTTTACTTCGACTGCAAGCCGGAGCTTGCTGACAAGCTGCGCGAGATTGCTGCCGAGGGCATTACAAACCTTGCTACAGGCGGTCCTACCGCAGACGAGTTCGATAAGGCATTGAAGAACCTTGAGAAGAATATCCCTGAAAGCAGGGAGAAGCTCAGCTACTGGGCTGGCGTAGTAAGAGACTACCACAGGTACGGTTTCAACCGCGATGCTGATTATGAGGCAGCTGTGAAGTCACTGACTCCCCAGGACATCAAGGATGTTCTTTCATTGGTTATTAATTCAGGAAACTATGTGGACATTGTGATGCGTCCGGGTAAGACTACTGAATAACAAATAAGGCCGCTCGATTGAGCGGCCTTTATTCTTTCAGGACTTGTGAATTACTCACCTGCTTCGATTGCGCCGGTAGGGCAAACGCTTGCGCATGTACCGCAGTCAAGGCAGATGTTAGGGTCGATGCTGTAAACATCACCTTCTTTAATTGCACCTGCAGGGCACTCTCCCTGGCAAGTTCCGCATGCTACGCATACGTCGGGGTTGATTTTGTAAGCCATAGTTATTCTTTTTTTAATTGTTGTTCAACTTGACGGATACAAAAATATGCGAATAAATTTGAATAATCAAGATTTATAGGCAACTTTGACCCGATTTTTGCAAATATCACTCCAAAGGGCAAAAGAAATGAAGAGATTCGTAGCATATGTTTTGGCAAGCTTGCTTTGCGCCTGCGTTGCAATGGCGCAGGGTGGCAAGCCGGTCGAGTTAGAGGGCATCGCACAGTTCGACAAAGTTATTCATGACTTTGGCGATTTCATGTTGTCCGATGGTCCCAAGAGCTGCGAGTTCAAGGTTAAGAATATTGGCAGCAGGCCTTTTGCCATCCTTCAGGTGGTGTCTTCCTGCGGTTGTACCGATGTCACCTGGACCAAGTCGCCCGTAAAGGAGGGTGCTACCGGCATCATTTCCGCCACTTACGCCAACGATCAGGGTGCTTATCCGTTCGAGAAAACGCTTACCGTGTATATTTCTTCCCTTGAGAAGCCTGTCATCCTGCGGCTTCGCGGCAACGTTATGGAAAAGAAGAAGCCGCTGAGCCAGATTTATACCATCCGTATCGGCGATCTTGGCTTGAAGGAGGATACTTTCAAGGTTGGCAACATCAATCAGGGTGGCGAAAGGAGTGATTTTACCCTTGTGGCGAATCTTGGCAAAAAGCCCCTGACGGTATCTTTCAAGGATGTTTCTCCTAGCCTTAGCATCAAGACTGATCCTGCCACCATCGAACCGGGACAGACTGCAAAGCTCATTTATACCATCAAGTCCGATAAGAGCCTTTGGGGCAAGAATTGGTACCATGCTACTCCTGTCGCCGGTGGCCGTCAGAGTAAGGTTCTGAAGTTCTGGGCTTTCACTAAGGAGGATTTTACCGGTTGGACCAAAGAGCAGAAAGAGAAGGCTTCGCAGCCTATGGCGGCGGCCAGTACCTATAACTTTGGCGTCATCAAGGCCGGAACGCCTCTGGAGGCTGTTTTTGAGCTTTCCAATGCGGGTAAGAGCAAGCTTGTTTTGTATAAGGCTGATGCTGATCACGATGCTGCTGTTCCCGGCGCGCTTCCGTCGTTGGCTCCGGGGGCCAAAGGTTCTTTCAAGGTCAAGGTTGATACTAACAAGCTTCCTAAGGGCGAGGTCGTTATCATTGTTACTCTCACTACCAATTCGCCGCTCCGTCCTATTGTCAATCTCTTTATCTCCGGAGCTATAGAATAAAGAATTCCGGATACTATATACCCTGGGCGATTTAAACCCAAGAATCATGAGCCCAGGGGTGTATAGTATCCGGCTGATATTTTTATTTTTTGGTAAAATATTGGTATATTTGCAGGATAGGACATAATAGGCTTATGGCAGAAGTAAAGTATACTGACGACAACATACGCACGCTGGAAGGCATAGAGCACATCCGGCGCAGACCCGGTATGTACATCGGCCGTCTGGGCAACGGAGACAACCCCGGCGACGGAATCTATGTGCTGCTTAAAGAAATCGTGGACAACTCTATTGACGAGTACTCCATGGGCTTCGGCAAACAAGTCAAGATAGACATCGTCGGCAACGAGGTCACAGTACGTGACTACGGCCGCGGTATTCCCCTTGACTCAGTGGTCAAAGCCACCAGCCAGCTGAACACCGGCGGTAAGTTCGACGACGTCGCATTCAAGAAAGCCGTCGGCCTTAACGGTGTGGGTACCAAAGCCGTAAACGCCTGCTCATCGTCCTTCTATGTAGAATCCTTCCGCGACGGAGAAAGCTCCTGGGCAAAGTACGCCTTCGGTGAGCTCAAGGACAGCGGAAAGGGCCTCACAACGGAAAAGAACGGAACCTATGTCCGCTTTACTCCTGACGTAGAACTGTTCGGCCGCTACGAGTACCACAACGACTACGTAGAAACCATGGTAAAGAACTATTCTTACCTTAAGAAAGGTCTTGCCCTGGTTTACAACGGCACAACATACAAGAGCGAGAACGGTCTTCTGGACCTTGTGAACGAGAACCTTACGGAGACCCCGCTCTACGCCCCCATCCACCTGGAAGACGAAGACATAGAAATTGTACTTACTCACGGCAACGCCTACGGAGAAAACATATCCTCATTTGTGAATGGCCAGAACACCCGCGACGGCGGAACCCACCTGGCAGCATTCAGGGAGGCAATCGCAAAGACGCTTAAAGACTTCTTCAAGAAGGATTACAAGCCGGAAGATTGCCGTCAGGGCGTTGTAGGAGCGGTTAGCGTCCACATTCAGGAGCCTATCTTCGAAGGCCAGGCCAAGACCAAACTTGGCTCTACCTACATGTGGGAGAAAGAGATGAAGGATGCAGAGGGCAAGTACATCATCAACGAGGACGGAAGCCGCCAGATAGACCGCGGCCCCACAATCAGGGCCTTCATCAACGACTTCATTTCCAGGAAGCTGGACAACTATCTGCACATGCACAAAGAGATAGTTCCCGCCTTGGAGCAGAAGATTCGCGAATCCCAGAAAGAGCGCGAAGAGATTGCCGGCATCCAGAAAAAGACCCGTGAGAAGAACAAACGCGCGAATGTCTACAACAAGAAGCTGCGCGACTGCAAATACCACTTCAACGAGAAAGTAGCAAAGGATAAGGAAGAGCTGCGCGAAGCCACAAGCATCTTCATCACGGAGGGTGATTCTGCAAGCGGAACCATCACCAAGGTGCGCAACGCCAACACCCAGGCCGTATTCAGCCTTAGGGGCAAGCCTATAAACTGTTACAAGGAAAGCCGCCGCAAAGTAGCTGAAAATGAAGAACTTAACCTGCTGATATCAGCACTCGGCGTAGAAGAGGATCTTGAAGACCTTCGCTACAACAACATAATAGTCGCAACCGATGCCGATGACGACGGAATGCACATCCGCATGCTGGTTCTGACCTTCTTCATGAAGTACTATCCGGACCTTATCCGCCGCGAGCACGTTCACATTCTGCAGACTCCCCTCTTCCGCGTGCACAACAAGAAAGAGACCCGCTACTGCTACAGCATAGAAGAAAAAGAAGAAGCTGTAAAGGCCCTCAAGACCGGTGTAGAGATTACCCGATTCAAAGGTTTGGGCGAGATTTCTTCCAGCGAGTTTGTAGATTTCATTGGTGAAAATATGCGCCTTGACCTGGTAAAGCTCTCTGACGAAGAATCCATCCAGGATATCATGGAGTTCTACATGGGCGCGAATACTATTGACAGACAGAACTTTATTCGCCAGAATCTGAGGTCAGCCGAGGAACTGGACGACGTTAACATTTAAGCATCATGACACGTTGGGCAAAATTCTGCGGCTGGATGCTGCGTAAGATGGGATGGACTACCGTTGGCGGTCCCGTACCGGAGAAAAAGGCCATCATCCTTGGTGTGCCTCATACCTCTATCATGGACTTTGTAGTCTCCTATCTGTTTTATACACAGTTCAATGCCGGCAAGGCCAAGGTCATGATAAAGAAAGAATTCTTCTTCTGGCCTCTGGGACCGATGCTTCGCAAGATGGGAGCCATTCCTACCGACAGGAGCAACGCCACCGCAATGGTCAAAGGTCTTATTGACGAGATGGAAAAGGACGATACCTTTATCCTGGCCATCGCCCCCGAGGGCACCCGCAAGCCGGTAAAGAAATGGAAAACCGGTTATCACACAATAGCAAAAGCCGTAGACTGCCCCGTATATATGGGCTTCTTTGACTGGGGTACCAAACGCGTCGGCCGCGGAGAAAAGGTTGAACTGACGGACGACGCCCGCAAGGATACCGACAGGATTCAGGCTATGTATGAAAACATGGGCCTTAAGGGAAAGCACCCTCAGGGCTATATCACGCACTAGATGAACAGTTACTACAGGAGGATAAAAAGGAATCGCGAGACAACGATCACCACTCTTGCGAAGTTGTTTGACTTTTCGACAGTTGCCTTTGAGAAAAGGAAGCTGTCTTCATATACCGACGGCAGCGGTGGCTACACCTACGGCGATTTCCGTCACAAATGCCTGGACTTGTCCTACAGGATGTCCAGGTTCGGCATCAAGGCCGGAGACAAGGTTGCAATCCTGTCCCAGAATATGCCCAACTGGACCGTAGCCCTGTTTGCGACGGTTCCCTTTGGCAGGGTATCGGTCCCCATACTTCCGGATTCGTCGGAAAGCGAGGTTACCAACATCCTAACTCATTCAAATACAAAGGTTTTGTTCGTTTCCCAGAGATTCCTTTCCAAGGTGTCACAGGAATGCATGAACAAACTCACTCTTGTATTTGACATAGACACCCTAAACCTAATCAAAAAGGACGAATCCGCCTTCACCTGCGAGGGTTGGGTTAAAGCCCCGCAGCCGGACGATCTTGCTGCAATTATTTATACATCCGGCACTTCCGGCAACGCCAAGGGCGTAATGCTTAGCCATCGCAACTTCTGCCAGAATATTGTCGAGGCCTACCATGCACAGAAGGCCGGCAAAAAGGACAGGTGGCTGTCCATACTGCCGATGTCCCATACCTACGAACTGGCGCTGGCAGTGCTGTATCCGCTTTACGTGGGCGCATGCGTCTACTATCTTCACAAACCCCCGACACCATCGGTTCTTATGAAGGCCATGAGGGATATAAGGCCTACCATAATGTGCTCGGTTCCTCTTATCATAGAGAAAGTATACAAGTCAAATATCGCCCCTACGATAGAGCGTAGCCGCGTCCTTTCATGGATGAAGGACCACATGCCTTGGTTGCTGTACAAGTTGGTCGGCCGCAGGCTGAAAAGCAGCTTCGGAGGCAAGCTGAAGTTCTTCGGAGTGGGTGGCAGTAAGCTGGATTCAACCGTCGAAGCCTTCCTTAAGAAGGCCGGCTTCCCCTACGCCATCGGCTACGGACTTACAGAAACCGCTCCGCTTATCACCAATGCCTGCGTTGGCAAGACGGTTGTCGGGTCAATAGGCGTACCGGCCTGGGGCATCGAGGTCAAACTGCAGAATGTGGATCCCAAGACCGGTGAGGGCGAGATTATCGTGCGCGGAGACAACGTGATGCTGGGCTACTACAAAGACCCGGAGCGTACCATGAGTGTGATTTCCGATGATGGTTGGTTCCGTACCCATGACCTTGCCACTGTTGATGCCAAGGGCCGATATTATATCAAGGGTCGTCTTGGCAACATGATTGTTGGCCCTTCGGGCGAGAATATTTATCCTGAAGAGATTGAGGAGGTTATCAATGGTGCCGAGGGTGTAAATGAGTCCCTGGTTGTGGAGCGCGATGGTAAACTTGTGGCCCTTGTTAAGTTTGACGATGATTTCATCAACTGGGACCAGGCGCGTGAGGATAAGTTCTTTGAGGATTTGAACGCTAAAAAGCAGGCTCTGCTTGACTACGTTAACAAGCATGTGAGCAAACAGAGCAAGATTGGCGATGTGGAGGCGATGAAGGAGGACTTCGAGAAAACGGCCACCCACAAAATCCGCCGTTTCAAGTACAAAGAAGACAATAAAAAAGGAGAATAATATTTTTTTGTCTTTGTTGTTAAAATATCATTTTATAACTGATTGATGGCATAACAGGAAGAATCGATATTCTTTTCCACCTGTATGATTCTGGCTCGTAAACGACTGAGAAGGGATTATGCCTGTTTGTAGTATTATATATCCCTATATTAAAATGATGCTCTTTTTCTCCTTTAACGAATGTGTACCATATTCCCAAATCTAAACGGATATACGCAGGAAATCTATAATTGTTGACCGACGCATACCAATAGATTGGTCTTGTGTTGAACTCCTCTTTCTCTTCTCCAAGCAGGTGCCCTTGATATTCTCCGCCGGGAACTGTTTCCAAGTGCCCGGACTGGTAGGTAAAAAATGATCGGATTCCCCATTTTTTATCTTTTCTGTCAAGAACAGAATAATTCAAAGACAGGTTCAGAATATGCGGTCTGTCAAACTTTGCAGGAAACCACTCGAATTTATTCACACCTTCAAAACGGCGGTCTGTCTTGGAATAGGTATATGCAAAAGTGAAATGTAATTTTCCACTATTCTTTTCAGCTAAAAACTCAACTCCATAGGATTTTCCTTCTCCAATTTTTATGTTGTCTTCCCATCCGGCCAATGCCGAGCCGAATAATTTGGTGGCGTCCTCGAAGTATATTAAATGCTTTAATGTTTTATAATAAGCTCCAATCTTGAATTTTACCGGTCCGATTTGTCCATATAACCCGCCATAGACCTGTTTAACTTTTTCCGGGGCAGCAATATGTCCTGATGGAATAATCATATCTAGAGACCATCCTAACGGGACACCTTCAAGATTATGATAATACCCGGTTAAAGCATCAGCCGTCAATTCTAACCCCCAACCTCTGCCCATACGTCTTTGTGCCATAATACTTAATTCCGGGTCAAACGTTGTCTTCCACTCTGGTATTTTTCCATGCTTCTGTTTTGTAGAGTTGACATTGAATCTCCCGGCCAAAAGGAATTCATATTTTGCTTCTTTAAGATAATGCAGCTGAGCGTGAATAGTGTTAGTTATGGCATAAAAATAATTATTTACTGCTGGGCTGCTGGAAAAAACAGTCTGTGAAAATTCTGCCGAGGAACCTGGGTTTAAAATAGCAGCTCTGGATTTAATGCCATAATTAAACTTGCCAGTTTGACTTATTTCCTTGGATATTGATGCAAATAGTGTCAATTCATCGATACTACTGCCGATATTAAGGTTGTTTTCATTGTCGCTTATTATTGATTTTTCTCCCTGTGTATTGCGAAACCTGTTTAACGATAATCCCGCATTCAGTGTCTTTTTGGAGGATAATTCCTTATCATAAGTTAAGTTCAGAATCAGGTTGCTCCAATCCATTTTATGGCGGGATTCAGATTTGAAATCATATCTGTATCGGTCTTGGCTTAAGAAGAGTGATACCCTGAAGACCCCTTTGTCATCTGGTTTGTAAACCAGTTTTCCAAATACATCATATACTCCGGCAGAGGCTTTATCCACTTTTTTTACTTCATCTGACAATAATCCACGGAGAAGTCCATATTCCAGTCCTACGGGATAGTATCGGACACCTCCTATAAAGAAAAGTTTTCGTTCCTTGACTGGAGTATATAACGAGGCGCCGATGGAGAAGTTATCAGCAGACAGGAATGCACGTTTTGAAGTGTCTGCATCTATGGTTTTCAAAGCAATATGAGAGGAGGTCATATTTGATTCAGATGAATGAAATCCGCCAATCCTTACGACAGACTCTGATACCAAATCACCATTGTAGATACTTGTGTACCCTAAAAGATGTGATGAACCATATATGGGAACCCCATCTAAAGATAATACATTACCACCCAAATTACCTCCACGGACATATATTGCCGATGACCCTTCGGCACCGGAAGATATTCCAGGCATTGTTTGCAAGAATTTTATAATATCAGCACTTCCGGATGGTGATATTATTTTTCCAACAATAGCCGATGATACTTTATACTCTCCTACAGAACCAATAATTGAACGATATGCAGTAGAGTATGACGGCTTTAATGTATCGTTGACCTCTTGTCCGCCTAATGAGAACACGCAAGTTAGCAAAATAAATGCTGCAGAAATAAACTTTCTCATAATTAACCTACCAACCATTACTACGATACCATTCATCCTTAGGACCTGCAATCAATCCTCTATTTAATCTTTCTATTTTGGCTCCAAAAATACCGTGACCGCCATTTATGTTAGTATACATATCCGTATCATTGTATAATTCCAGCACATTACCTGCATTCAATACGATACGTTCGTAGAATTCTCTGTAATACTGGTCATACTCAGAAGAAAGGATGCACATTTTGTAATGTCCGACACCTGCAATCCCGGCAAGTCTCTCATAGTTCGTCGTGAATAGTAGGAAACTGTGGTTATCGTATTCCATGACTTTTTCACTTAAAAACTGTTCATCAGAATAGCCGGCGTCAAAGTCACTTGGCATATTAATTCTGACCACCTTGTCATATACAGGACAATCACCTTTTAATTTTGGAATAGCTCCTAACAGTTCACGCTCAAAAGCTTCAAGACTTGCCATTCGATCCGGAGAGAAAAAGTCCAAATCGCTTATAGTTTGGCCTGTCTGTGTAAACTTGTCGGCATATCGGAAATCGGTCGCAATTATATCTGACTGCGTTGGATATATCCACATGCAGGCAGAACCGGATGCAAGATGGAAGAAATAGTCTCCATAAATAGAATAATCCCTGTGCATTATTTGAAATGAACATAACCAATGCGCCATGCCATCCATGTAATGCCAATTCTTCCTATGTCCGTATAATTGGACGTCAGCCGGCATCTGGGTTTGGGCTGTTATCTCATCCTTACCCTCAATTTTTATGGACAATCTATAAATTCTGCCGTTTTCCGGGCGGAAATCTGCAGACCACTTAATTCCTCCATCATGATGGAATTCTACAGTTTCGTCCTCATATTGGTTTAGTGTAGATATTTTAACTATAGCCTTATCTATCCCTTTATAATCGACTTCATTAAAGCCTCTCATATAGAATAATTCCAAAGTTTGGGTGTTGGATTCTTCCAGAATACAGTTCACCACTACTTGGTCCCGTCCCTCATCTGTGGACATTTCAACATATTCCACACACGAAGTGGTAAATACTGTGCTCAAACAAGCAAGGAGGACTACTACTGACCTATAATGATTCATTTTAGTTATTATATGTTTGTACAATGTTAACCAGTTGCCCATGAGAGTTATAGTAAGAACAAGTCACAGAGAAAGGATAGCTGATTTCATCAACAATTGAGTAATCTGCAAAATAGTATCCGTCAAAATCAATTTCTATAGCGTCACTGTCTGTATACCAGGTGTAACCAGTCATCTCTGTATTGTGGTTTAATAAAGTAAAACTATGCCCATCATCCTGAATGACACATTGTCCCGTGTTGGATGATACATTATAGACATAATTGAATGTGCCGCCCCTCCATATAGTAAACCATTTCGACAAAGATTTCAGGCCACGGAACGTGGTAATATTTGCTGTAATTTGAAGACGGTTGTATGGAATTGTAGAATAGTTTGACGGCATCGTTGCAGTACTGTCGCTTGTAGACACAGCATGTTGGTATCCTGTACATGTCCATGAAACAGCAGAATCATCACTGTGTCTCCCGGTAACCATAAAACTTCCGGATGAAGGGTAGAGCATATAATCCGGGCCAGATAAGACGGGTGGAACCACATCTTCCCCGATTATATTATATGTATCCCCGAAATTAGATGGAGAGGAGCTATATTGGGGTGTATTCCCTTCTGGTCGACGATCATAGGCCCAATCATATGCTTCTTTAAATGAAACACCGTAAAAGCCATCAACATCTGAAGGAACAGGAGAACCTGTAGGGGATTGTTCAGCTAAGGCACTTGTGAATTCTTTTAAAAATGTAGAATAATCGCTTGACGCTTTTGCTTTCTCGTAAGCTGAACAAGATGTAGCGATGACACGGTTGTTTGCAGACAAATCAGAAACAAATCCGCCACTAAAACATTGACCGAGAAGAATTTGTACCTTAACGGAGCTAGGAATCATATCTATAAGCGAAGCAAAAGAATATGATGAAATAGATTCTCCCCACAAGCAAATATAAGAAGTATCGTATAATCTAGTTCCATGATCAGTTACAAAGATAAACAAATTATCTCCTTCAGAGAGAGTATTACTAAGAGATGCAAATACAGAATATAAATTGCTTGATGTCGCAGAATAGTCTATATCACATAAGCCATCGCCATCAAAGTCCAAAGGATAATTTACATATTGAGGATGATCAAAGCTGGCTGTATTCATATTGAGAGAATTATTACTCCCATTCGCAAAAATAAGCTTTATGTTGGATTTAGAGATATTATACTTGGATATCAAAGTATTATAAAGGAAACAACAATTGTTATAGTATCTGACATAATTCTGTTTTGCTTCGATTCCGCCACTGATGATTACAGCATAATTATCTGAACCTGAGGTGTTACTAGTTTTTGTTGATATGAGATTATTTTGGCGAAAGGATGCATTGCGAATAGATCCCGTCGTTTTTACAGTCTTAAGAAGAGTATGCTTAAAGTTATCAAGATTTATGATTGAATCCTTGATTATTTCCAATTCGCCGGTTTCAACGTTAACAAATATTACCCAGTGTATTTCGACACCATCAAGATAAACATCAGGTGTTGTCATTATGACCCATGATGAATAATTGGGTGACACAAGAGTATACCAATAATAATTCAATTCTGTATTCGGAGGCATGATTTCGTCAAGGACAACGGCTTCATCGGCCGCATCAATGTACTCTTTACAAAGCTTAATTGCCTGCTCTTTGGAAACAGGGCCCTTTATGTTCCTAGAATCGTCTTTTTTACAAGATACGAAAAGAACTGTAATAATGCATAAAAGTGATATTAGTTTTCTCATTTTTTTATTGAATAGTGTAGTTTTAAAATAATAGTATTTAATAGTGTTTATATATATGACTTAAAGATACTGCTTTTACTGCGTAAAAAAAAGAAAGAAGCAGATTTCTTTAGGAAACCTGCTTCTGGTAAGAGTTATCACGTTGTTGTTACTCTGCAACAACCTCGAATTTGAAGGTGCCTTTAACTGCCTTGTAGCATTTTACTTCTGCCTCATAGGTGCCAAGCTCCTTCACTTCCTCTGCGAGAATAGTGATGTCCTTCTTGTCAACCTCTACGCCAGCTGCTACGAAAGCCTCTGCAAGCTGAGCTGTGGTAACGCTACCGTAAATCTTACCGGTCTCGCTAACCTTAACAGCAACCTTAAGGAGCATTGAGCTAACCTTTGCTGCGAGTGCCTCTGCGTCAGCAACCTTCTTAGCCTCTTTGTGAGCGCGCTGCTTGATAGTCTCTGCGTGCTGCTTAAGAGCTGAAGGAGTTGCGAGAGTTGCAAAACCCTGAGGGATGAGATAGTTGACTGCGTAGCCTTTCTTTACCTTTACTACGTCATCTGCGTGACCCAAGTTGGCCACATCTTTCTTAAGAATGATTTCCATAGTGCTATCTCCTATTATTTAAGAAGGTCTGTTACGTAAGGAAGAAGGGCCAGGGAGCGTGCTCTCTTGATAGCCTGGGCAACCTTGCGCTGGAACTTCAGGGAAGTACCGGTGAGACGACGGGGAAGAATCTTACCCTGCTCATTGAGGAACTTCTTGAGGAACTCAGGATCCTTGTAATCTACATACTTGATACCTGCCCTTTTGAAACGGCAGTATTTCTTCTTTCTAACCTCTACGGTAGGAGGGTTGAGATAGCGGATTTCGCTGTTCTGTGCATTTGCCATAATTCTTTCCTCCTTTATTATGCCTGCTGAGCCTTAGCCTGGCGGTTAGCCCTTCTCTTCTCTGCGTAAGCGACTGCGTCCTTGTCAAGAGCGACGGTAAGGAAGCGGATGATGCGCTCGTCACGATGATACTGGGTCTCAAGAGCTGCTACAAGCTGGGTGTCAGCCTTGAATTCGATAAGATAATAGAAACCGGATGTCTTGTGCTGGATAGGATAAGCCAGCTGCTTAAGACCCCAGTTCTCTTCGTACACTACTTCACCACCGTTGTCTTTGATGAAGCTAACGTACTTGGCAACCGCTTCCTTCATCTGGGCCTCAGACAAAACGGGAGTTGCAATGAAAACGGTCTCGTACTGTTTGATCATTTTGTTTGTAATTAATTGTAAATTAAATATTTAGTCCTTCCTGCGGGCCATAAAGGGCGCAAAAAGGACTGCAAATATAGTGTGTTTCCTTCTGAAAACCAAATAATTATTGAAATTACTTGAGTCTTTGTACATCGGACACCTTACGGAACTTCAGATCCGGAAGGATATTCCGCATTACCGTGATGGCTCCTCCTTCTGAATTGACAAACACCAGGTCATAAAAATAATCAGCATGCGAAGATTGGGGAACGACCATTATCATCCAGGCGCTGAAGTCAGGAGATTTGACAGATTTGGGCGGATCCGCCTCAGAGCAGAGTTCAGTTCCCGCGCGGACAAGGCCTTTGTAAATCATGGCCATATTCGCATTGTCAATATATGTCTTGGCAAGTTCTACCGCCTTCTCCATAGTAATGCTGCTATCTTCTTTACTGCTGCTGCCGCAGGATACAGCAAAAACGGTCAGCACAAGCATCAACAGGAACTTTTTCATATATCTATATAGTTTCTTATTATTGCAAATATAGTAAAAAATCCATACATTTGTAGGACTATGGCTAAACTTTGGCATAATATCCTTATAGCGTTGATACGCCCCTGGCAGTATCTTCCGCTGGGCTTTCACTATGCCTGGGGCAGCCTTCTTTCCGGACTGATGCGCGTGTTCCGCTATCGCAAGGACGTGGCACTCATTAACCTAAGCCGCAGTTTCCCGGAGCTCAAGTACAAGGAAATCAGAAAGATAGCCGCCAAGTTCTATAAGAACCTGGGCCAGATAGCCGCAGAAACCATGTGGCTGGGTGGCCGCTGCCGTCGCAAAGAAAAGGTTTACAAAAAGGGCATCATCGCCCTTGAAGGTCAGGAAGAACTGTATCGCGCCTTTGAAAAAGGCAACGTTATGGTGCTCAACAGCCACTGCGGCAACTGGGAGCTGATTGGCGCATATTTGCAGTACACATGCGACGTTCCCGGGGCCAATTTCAACCAGGACAATGTGGCCGTTGTGTATCGTCGCCTGCATGGCAAGTTTTCCGAGGAGTTCTTCCACCGCAACAGATGCGCGCTGCAGACCAAGGATTTCGACGGTTATGTTGAATCCCGCGTTGTAATGCGCTACATCGCCCGCCATCGCAAGGAAAAGAAGGTTTATGTCTTCCCCAACGACCAGTATCCCTACGGCACGGCAATCGCCCGCCAGACCGTAAACTTCCTAAACCAGAAGACGGAGACCATGGTCGGGGGCGCAGAGGTTGCAGAAAAGCTTGGCATGAGCGTCTTTTACATGAATGCGAACAGAACGGCCAAAGGCAAGTACACCGTCAGCTATAAGAAGATTTGTGACAATGCTGCCGCCCTTGGTACGGAGAATATAATTATAGAGTATTACAGGCTCCTGGAGCAGGACATCCGCAAGAATCCGTCCAACTACCTTTGGAGCCACAGAAGATGGAAGTAAGATGATGAAAAGATTTTTTATAGCAGCTTTGGCGCTGGCCATATTGATGCCGGCATCGGCCCTGAAAGCTCAGGATCCCGACGGAACCCTTGTTTACGCACTTCCTAAAACTGTCATCAACCTTGAGGTAGAGGCAATTAGGGAGAACTTCCACGCAGGCCCCTATGCCAAGTATGCCAAAAAGTACCTTGGCATTGATGTAAGGCAGGCAGATGCACAGACTTCCCAGCTTGCCTCCGTCAAGCTGGTTGCAAAGACAGAGGCAGACCAGACCAGCCGCTACACCATCGTCCCGGGCAAGGGTATGCCCGCTTTCCTGAGCCTTACGGCCCAGGGGCTTATCGCCACCGGTAATGGATCTACAGAGGAGATGGCATGGCATTTCGCTTCTGACGACAAGGGGGACTTCGCCGGCAAGGGAATCAGCTCCAACCTCACCTCTGAGACCACCACCCTGTACCGCAACATCAACGGTTCTTCCCAGGGCATCAGGCAGGAGATGGTTGTAGAAAAGACTTCTGAAGACAAGGCCAAAGAGGCTGCAGAAATGATATTCAAGCTGCGCAAGATGCGCATCCAGATAGTAACCGGAGACACTGACGCTACTTACAGCGGAGAGGCCATGCAGTCCGTTCTGCAGGAGCTCACCCGTCTGGAGCATGAGTACTTCACTTTGTTTGCCGGTTACAGTGACTATGGCAAACAGATTACTACTTTTGCTGTAATCCCGGAAAAGAGCTCAGAGAAGGCTCGTTACATTGCGTTCAGGGTTTCTGATACAGAGGGTCTGGTAGATGCGGACAACATCGCCGGCAAGCCTTATGTGCTGGAGATTATCCCGGAGCCGGTTCTTGCTGCCGATGGTGCGCCTGGCAAGAGCAATTTCGCGCGTTATCGTATTCCGGCCATTTGTTCTGTTAAACTGAAAGACGGCATGGAGGTGCTTCTTCAGACCCGAATTCCTATTTACCAGTTCGGCCGTGACAGCTTTTTCCCTGTGAACAAATAGAATTATGATTCATTTTACCAAATGATCCATCAATATGATTCATAATACCATATGATCCATCAATATGATTCATAATACCATATGATCCATCACACCAACCCTTCCTCATGAAAAATTTGGGGTTAAATCGTCAGGGTTGGTGTGATGAATCAATGAATAAAATGATAAGAATAAAATTGAAATACAGGATTAACACATAAAAATAAAGACTATGACAATCAAAGATTTGAATCCGAAAATCGTTTGGAACAACTTCTACGGACTTACACAGATCCCCAGGCCCTCAAAGCACGAGGCCAAGGTTCAGGAATACCTTCTCAAATGGGGTAAAGACCACGGAGTAGAGGTAGCAAAAGACGATACTGGTAACATTATCTTCCGTGCACCTGCAACACCCGGCATGGAAAAACGCCGCGGCGTCATCCTTCAGGGCCATATGGACATGGTTCCCCAGAAGACCGGTGACAGCAAGCACGACTTCCTTACAGATCCTATCAGCACAATGATTGACGGCGACTGGGTAACCGCAGACCGCACTACCCTTGGCGCAGACAACGGTATCGGTGTAGCTATGGGTCTGTCAGTTCTTGAAGATAAGAGCCTGAAGCATGGTCCCATCGAGGTACTGGTTACCTACGACGAGGAAACCGGAATGACCGGCGCCAACAGCCTCAAGCCCGGCATCCTTAAGGGCGACATCCTCATCAACCTTGACTCAGAGGAAGAGGGCGAGCTTTGCGTAGGTTGCGCAGGCGGCCTTGATGCTACCGCAGATTTCAAATATCGCACATACAAGACGCCCGAAGGCCACGTAGGTTACAAGCTTACCATCAAGGGTCTGCAGGGCGGCCACTCAGGTATGGATATCTCTCTGTACCGCGCAAATGCCAACAAGGCCGTTGCACGCATACTGCTTCCGCTTCTTGAGAACCATGGCGTTAAGGTTGCCGACTTCACCGGTGGCTCACTGCGCAATGCTATCCCGTTCGAGGCAACTGCACTTCTTGCCGTTCCTTCAGACAAGGTTCGCAAGGTTAAAGAGGTGGTAGAGGCTATCTTCGCCGATATCAAGAAAGAATACATCGACAGCGATCCCGGAGCAGAGATGTTCTTTGAGAAAGAGAAAGCCGCTCCCGCAAAATATATTTCCGGCAATGTAATGCTTCGTGCCATTAAGGCTATGATGGCTTGCCCCGCAGGCGTTGTTAGAATGAGCCGCACCATGGAAGGCCTCACAGAGACCTCTACCAATATGGCCATTGTACGCACCCAGAAGGGACATCTTACCATCCACTCACTTATGCGTAGTGCCGTTGATTCATCCAAGGCTTATCTTGCAGAGAAGATGCGTTGCCTCTTCGAGCTTGCAGGTGCAGAGATCACCTTCAAGGGTGGTTACTCAGGATGGACTCCCAAGCTTGACACTCCTATGAACAAGGTTATGATGGAGCAGTTCAAGAAGGTTTACGGCAAGGATATGAAGATCATGGCTACCCACGGCGGTCTTGAGTGCGCCATCATGGGTGCCAAGTATCCTAACTGGGAGATGGTTTCCGTAGGTCCTACCATCAAGTATCCTCACAGCCCGGACGAGCGCGTGAACATCGCCTCAGTAGAGCGTACCTGGAACTACCTGAAGGCCGTTCTTGAAGCTGTTCCCACCAAGTAATATCATTTCGAGCCAAGTCTAGAAATCTTAAATACTTTATACTATGAACTTTATCACCGCACTATGGGAGGCCAACCAGACAATGTTCATCCTGGTAGCCATACTTATAGTTGTTATCCCCTTCCTTGTTTTCTATCTGAAATCATCGAAGAAGCACCCTAAGGGCCTTATTGCTGCGGCCCTCAGCAACATGGGCGAGCGCTTTGGATACTACATCATGAACGCAGTACTGCTGCTGTTCCTTGTTTCCAAGTTCGGCCTGCCTGACGGTACCGCAGGACTCATCTACTCTGTCTTCTACTTTGGAATTTATATTCTGGCATTGGTAGGAGGTCTTATCGCCGACAAAACTCAGAACTACAACAAGACCATCCAGACCGGTCTGTTTGTCATGGCAGCAGGTTATGTTGCACTTGCAATTCCTCTGTTCAGCAAGACCGACGGTCTTATTGCAGACGGCACTGCCGGTTGGTGGTTCATCCTTATCTTCACCTGCATCGCCCTGCTTTGCATCGCCTTTGGTAACGGTTTGTTCAAAGGCAACCTGCAGGCCCTTGTTGGTAAGTTGTACGACGACTTCGAGGCCGAGGCTGCCAAGAAAGGCCCCGAGGCCCTGAAAGAAGCAAAGGATAAACGTGACTCCGGTTTCCAGATCTTCTACGTATTCATCAACATCGGTGGTGTGATCGCTCCTTTCGTAGCTCCTATGCTCCGCAGCTGGTGGCTCAAGGCTCACGATCTTGTTTACAACGCCGACATGTCAGCCCTCTGCCACAAATACCTGGCAGGTGACACCGCTATCGCCTCAACTGAGAAGTTCCTCGAGACCAGTTCAAACTCTGTTTTGGACCCTGCTCTTCTGGACAATACCACCCAGTTCTGCTCTAACTACATCGACGTATTCAACACCGGTGTACACTATTCTTTCATTGTTTCCGCAATTGCAATGATACTCTCTGTAGTTATCTTCATGTGGAACAAGAAGATCTTCCCTCAGCCCGGCAAAAAGTCCGGTCTTCAGTCAGTTGACTATACTCCTGAAGAGAAGCTTGCAATGGCAAAGGAGATCAAGCAGAGAATGTACGCCCTGTTTGCAGTTCTCGGTATTGCAGTATTCTTCTGGCTTTCATTCCACCAGAACGGCCAGTCACTGTCCGTATTTGCCCGCGACTTCGTAGAAACCAACGCTCTTCCTCCGGAAATCTGGCAGGCAATGAACCCGCTCTTCGTTATTATTCTTACCCCTCTGGTAATGATAGTATTCGGAGCGCTCGCCCGCAAGGGTCGCCCTGTTTCCACTCCTAGGAAGATCGCACTTGGTATGCTCATCGCAGGTTGCGCTTATCTGTTCCTGATGGTATTCTCTATCATCAACAACTATCCTTCAGGCGCAGAGTTCCGTGACCTTTCAGCAGCTCAGATGATTCAGCTGGGTCTTGCCAAGGCAGCACCTTGGGTTATGATTGTAACTTACTTCTTCCTGACCGTTGCAGAGCTGTTCATCTCTCCTCTTGGACTTTCATTCGTATCAAAGGTTGCACCTAAGAGCATGCTTGGTCTCTGCCAGGGTCTCTGGCTTGCAGCTACGGCTATCGGAAACCTGTTCATCTTCCTTGGCCCTATCTGGTACAATGCAATGCCTATCTGGATATGCTGGGGTATCTTCCTGGCAATCTGCCTTGTTTCTGCCGGCATAATGTTCGGTATGGTCAAGTGGCTTGAAAAAGTAACCAAAGCATAATGTTTAAAAACCAACCTAAAGGCCTTATACCTCTCGCCCTGGCTAACACCGGCGAGAGGTTTGGTTATTATACCATGATAGCCGTCTTTGCCCTGTTCCTTAGGGCGAACTTCGGCTTGGAACCCGGCACGGCCGGCCTTATTTACAGCTCTTTCCTGGCTGTAGTTTATTTCATGCCCATCATTGGCGGCATCCTGGCAGACAAGTTCGGCTTTGGAAAGATGGTAACCATAGGCATTTTCATAATGTTCTTTGGCTACCTGTTGCTGTCCATTCCTTTGGGCAGCGGAACCGTGGCCTTGCTGTGCATGATGCTGTCCCTTCTGCTGATAGGCTTGGGTACAGGCCTGTTTAAGGGCAACCTTCAGGTTATGGTCGGGGATCTTTACAATTCCCCGGAATATGAGGCTAAGCGTGATTCCGGCTTCTCCATATTCTATATGGCCATTAATATCGGTGCCCTGTTCGCCCCGACCGCTGCCGTTAAGATTAGCGAATGGGCGCAGACCAGCCTTGGTTTCAGCGGCAACGATGCCTATCACTTCGCTTTTGCAGTGGCCTGCGTTTCTTTGGTGCTGTCGATAATCATCTACAAAGCCTTCCGCAAGAGCTTCGTTCACGTAGAAGGCGGCGCCGGCAAGAAAGCCAAGGAAAACGAGATCAAGGAGACTCTTACCCCGGAGCAGACAAAGAGCCGTATGGTGGCCTTGTTCATGGTTTTTGGGGTTGTCATTTTCTTCTGGATGGCCTTCAACCAGAGTGGCTTGTCGCTAACCTTCTTTGCTGACGAGTTTACGGCCAGGACCTCCGAGGGGGCTCAGAGCATGGCCTTCGATGTTTGGAACATAGTTGCTTTGATAGCAATTGTTTACGCTTTATTTGCCGTTTTCCAGAGCGAGACTAAAACCGGCAAATGGGCCAGCTGCGGCGTTGTTATTGCGGCCGTTGCTTTCCTGGTTGTAAGGTACTTGAACCTTAGCGGTAGCATAGAGGTCAGTGCTCCTATTTTCCAGCATTTTAATCCGGCTTTTGTAATTGCCTTGACGCCTGTGTCAATGGCGATCTTCGGGGCTTTGGCAAAAAAGAAAAAGGAGCCTTCTGCGCCTAAGAAAATCGCATACGGTATGCTTGTGGCTGCAGTAGCTTATGGCATCATGATGGTGTTCTCTTTTGGCCTTCCCATGCCGCAGACCGTTACCGGCCCCGATGGTTCTCCGCTTGCAGTACATGTTGCCGATGTAACTCCTAACCTTCTTATCGGAACTTATTTCATCCTTACTTTTGGTGAGCTTTTGCTTTCTCCGATGGGTATTTCCTTCGTGTCAAAGGTTGCTCCGCCTAAGTACAAGGGTATGATGATGGGTTGCTGGTTTGTTAGTACTGCGATTGGTAACTTCCTGGTTCAGGTTGGTGGGCTTTTGTGGGGTAAGACTCAGCTGTGGATTGTTTGGGCTGTCTTCGTAGCCCTTTGCCTAATCTCCGCAGCCATCATGTTTGCCATGATGAAAAAGCTCGAAGCTGCTACGAAATAAGTTGTACGAGGTTTTCCTGAAAGCCTGGATTGATTATCAATTAGTTACGCACTTTGCTTGTAGTAAAATTGCAACAAGCAAAGTGCGTAAGTGTTTGATACACAGCGCCGCCATAAGACTTGAAACGCTCTTCCTATACAGGATCTGCTACGTCGTATGAGAGACCTTTCTCTTTGTTGACTTTCTGCCTATACTCTTTTATGACCTTCCATTCTTCAGGGCAGACTTTTTTCAGAAGGTTATACGTATGATTAAAATACTCCCACTCATCGTCTTCGAATCCATCAATGTTTTCAAGTTCATCCTCCAATGAGAAATACTCTTCAGTATCGTTATCAACAATGGCCTTATATATGCGCCTAAAGAAGTAGCTGGCAGAATTTTCCGGGAAATAATAAAAATTGTCTATTTTGTCCACCACTCTATAAGAATCCGTATTCAGGAAGATAACGGCAACATTGGCTTTTTCCTGAAGCAAGTTGGCATCATTTGTATTGATGGAATTAATGAAAAACTTTACCAGATACCTGTTAAGCACATTGAACCTATTGAGCCTTTCGCCCAGTCCATTAACCATCCTGGTCCTTGTAAACATAATCTGCTGGACGGAGCCATAATGATTGTGTTTATCTTCTGTATTATAGAAAACCACGTTGTAAGGGATACTGTTTCCCATGACGACTATAGGTTCTTTGAACTCAATCAAAATCTGGTATCCACCATCTTCAAAAGCAGCATTACCGCCAACGACTTCGAAGATATCCGGCTGGCCGGAAACGCAGGGCATAATTGTGCCTTCCAGGTTTTTCTTCTCTTTCTCAATCATTTCTGCGTACTTCTTTCCTTCCGATTCGCTCCAGCTTACACCTTCCGGAACAAAATCTTTATACGCAGCACCTTCTTCGGCCTGAATAACGGGAATGTGACCAATGTAGGGGTTGTTAGGTCCATGGGATGCGCACGAATATACTATCGCAAGCACCGCAAACAGAAGAATCTTTTTCATGTGAGTTTGGTTTAGTGATTATAGTGTATATGCCTTACAAATTTAAGTAATAATTGTTTAGGAACAAAATGGCAGCCGAAACCCCGTTTGGAAAATAATTGCTATCTTTGTAGTTTATGAAGAAATCGCTCAAGGAAAAGTTGATTGGCTGGGCGGAGAGGTATAACGATCCCGTGTATTTTCAGGAGGATCCGATTGCCTTTCCCAGACGCTTTGCGCAGATGATGCAAGCCGGGAAGTGCGGGCTCAAGGACGTAGAGATTGCGGCGGTTTTTGCGGCGCATTTTGCGTGGGGACGAAGGGCCATGATTGTGAGGGATTGCGGACGGCTTTTTGACATTATGGACTGGAAGCCCTACGACTTTGTGATGCGAGGCCTTTATCCCGCTGAACCAGTAAGCATCCACAGGACCATAAAACTGTGCGACGTGGCAGAGATCTGCAAGAACTTGAAAGACTGGTACAGCGCTCACGAAAGCCTGGAAGAATTGCCCGCAGAAGGCATCAGGGAGCAGATCTTCGGCCAGAAGCCCGATGCCAAGGCGCCTAACAAAAAGATAAACATGATGCGCCGCTGGATGGTTCGCCGCGACGGCAAAGTGGACCTTGGTCTGTGGAAGGATTCAGACCCCGCCAAGCTTGTCATTCCGCTGGACACACATGTTTACGCCCAGGCAACGGAGCTTGGCCTGACAGCCCGCCGCCAAAAAGACATAACAACAGCCCTTGAGATTACAAGAGCATTTGATGAACTATTTCCCGGAGACCCTTGCAAAGGCGACTTTGCATTGTTTGGCTACGGGGTAACACACCAGTAAGATTATGCCTAAGCTTTATATAATATCAGGCTGCAACGGGTCCGGAAAGACCACAGCCTCTTACACCCTGCTCCCGGAGATGTGGGAATGCAAGTACTTTGTGAATTCAGACGAATTCGCAAAGGGATTGTCACCCTTCGACCCGGACAAGGCCTCACTCAGCGCCGGACGTTTCATGGTAATGAGAATCAAATACTTGCTTGACAGGAAGGAAGACTTTTGCATAGAAACCACCCTGTCTTCAAGAACCCTTACCAACACCATAGAAATAGCCCGCCAGTACGGCTACAGCATAACCATTCTCTTCTTCTGGATAGAGAATGTAGAGCTTGCCATAAGCCGCGTAAAGGCCAGGGTTACGGCCGGCGGCCACAACGTACCGGAAGCCACCATCAGGAGGCGTTACCGCAGCGGCCTGCGCCATTTCTTCGAGGACTACATGCCCATGTCCGACAGATGGATGCTGGCAGACAACACCACGGTGCCCTTCAAACTGGTTGCCCAAGGCTGGAAGAATAACATGGTAGTACAGGACAACATTAAGTTTGAAGCCATTAAAGCGCAGGCAGAAAGATTCAGTAAAGAAGATGTTTCACGCTAAAGAGTATTATCTTGATACATTCAAGGTTACAGAACAGGACCTTGATAACCTTATAGCCATTGCCATGGGCAGTGGCGGCACCTACGCAGACCTGTTTTTTGAAAATTCCGTCTATTGCGACCTTATGCTGCGAGACAGCAAGGTAGCCTCCGGCGGCTTCCATCAGGACTACGGCGTAGGCATCCGCACGCTGTGCGGAGAAAAAACCGGCTATGCCTATTCAGAAAGCACCCGACCCGAAGCAATGCGCGCTGCAGCCGCAAGCGCATCGGCAATAGGAGCCGGAAACATAAGGAACGGGGACAGCATCGCAGCAGAAGACGGCTACGTGCCCCGTCTGTACAAAGGCAAGCCCAACCCGGCCGCAGACCGCTATCCGGTTACAAGCAACTGGCAGGACGCCAAGCCGGAAGAACTGGCAAAGATTCTATACAAACTGGAAGACAGACTCCGTGGCAAGGACGCCCGCATCCTTAAGATCATGGCCGCCCTGTCATGGCAGAACAGCGACGTGCTGATGTACAACTCGTACTGCGAACTAAAGTACGAAACCCGTCCCATGGGCACCTTTGCCGTAAGCGTGATCCTGTCCGACGGCCAGAATATGGTCAATACCCACGCCAGCAGAAGCTTCAGAAGCGGCTGTGAAATGCTTACCGACGCCCTTGTAGAAGAGCTGGCCGCCGAGGCCCTCAAGAACATGGACGACAAGTTCAAGGCCGGCCGCCCCAAGGGTGGCAAGATGCCCGTCGTCATGGGTGCAGGCGCCTCTGGCATCCTCCTTCACGAGGCCATGGGCCACGCATTCGAGGCCGATTTCATCCGCAAAGGGCAGTCTGTCTTCAACGGCATGTTGGGCAAGACCATCTGCTCCGATGACATAACGATTGTGGACGACGGCACCATAAAAGGCAATCGAGGCTCAATAAATTTTGACGACGAAGGCGTACCGGCACAACGCACGGTAATGGTTGACCACGGCGTACTGACATCCTTCCTGCACGACCGCATCAGCGCCCGCGCGCTTGGCGTTCAGCCCACAGGCAACGGGCGCAGGGAAAGCTTCCGCTACGCTCCCATCCCCAGGATGAGGGCAACCTATATGGAAAGCGGCAGCGCCAATCCGGCCGACATAATAGCATCCGTCAAAAAAGGCATATACGTAGACGAGTTCTCCAACGGCCAGGTCAAGATAGGTGAAGGCGACTTTACCTTCTACGTTAAGAGTGGCTATCTGATAGAAAACGGCCACCTGACCATGCCGGTAAAGGATATCAACATAATTGGCAACGGACCTCGCGCGCTGGGACAGATAACCGGCGTAGGCAACGACGCCCTAATAGACAAGGGTGCATGGACCTGCGGTAAAGAGCAGAGCGCACCCGTATCCTGCGGCATTCCGACGGTTCTTGTAGATGGTTTAACGGTAGGAGGAGAATAGCATATGATTGAAGCATTACTGAACGAAGCCGAGCTTTCACAGGCCAGGAAGTTTATGGACGCCGCCCTTGCCGGAGGCGCCCGCAAATGCCGCGTAACCATAAGCAAAAGCGTCATGGATCTTGTGGGTGTGCTGGACGGCCAGGTAGACAAGATTACCCACAGCATGGACCGCAGCGTAACCCTGGCTCTTTTTGCTGACGGCAAATACGGGACCTTCTCTACCAACAGGATAGAGGATGGCATAGAGTCCTTTGTGGCAAAAGCCATCGAAACCGTAAAAATGATGGCACCGGACCCGTGCAGGGACCTTCCGGAGCCCTCCCGCACAGAAAAAGGCACGGCGCAGCTGGGCCTGTGCGACGAAGCCTCTTACCAGGCGGTAGACATGGAAAAACGGCTTTCCATGGCCCTTGCCGGCTCTGTATGGGGCAGTGACAACGACATTATTTCAGAGGAAGCGGAGTATTCCGATTCCCTTACAGATACCTGTATACTTGATTCCAACGGCACATTCTGCCGCCAGAGCGAGGCCACCTTCGAGTTCGCAAGCGAGATTACGGTCCGCGACGGCGATGCCAAGGTAAGCGCCTACTGGTGGGATGCTGCACGTACGCCTGCCGGACTGGATACTGCGGCTACGGGGCGTGAAGCCCTTCGCTGCGCACTTGCAAAGCGCGGCCAGACTCAGTGCGGCGGCGGCAAGCTTACCATCGTTGCAGACAGGGAGTGCTCTTCTCGCCTTCTGGCACCGGTACTCAGCGCCATGAACGGCTTCAGCATCCAGCAAAAGAATTCTTTCCTGGCAGACAAACTGGGTAAGAAGATCTTCCCGGACTTCCTGGATATTATTGACCTTCCTCGTACGGAAGGGGCCTATGGTTCCAGGACCTTTGACTCTGAAGGTGTGGCCACAAAGGAGCTTCCGCTAATAGAGAAAGGTGTATTAAAGAATTGGTTCATAACTACTTACATAGCCAATAAAATGAGCCTCTCCCCTACGGTTGACGATGCCTCACGTCCCGTGCTGGCAAGCACCGTGGACAAGGATTGCCAGGCCCTGCTGAAGGATTGCCGGGCTGGCTTCGCCGGGGGCGACAAAGGCACAATACTTGTGACGGGCTTCAACGGCGGAAACTGCAACAGCGCCACAGGAGACTTCTCTTTTGGAATAGAGGGCTTCTACTACGGCCCTGACGGTAATTACCCGGTTCATGAAATGGTTATGACAGGCAATATGCTGGACCTTTGGAACAGGCTGGAGGCCGCAGGAAATGACGCCCGCCCCTGCCGTCCGCGTGCAGTGCCGTCGCTGGTATTCAGTAACATCGACATAAAATAAAAAAACAGATATGAAAATTACGAAAGACAAAGTAGTTGTGCTCACTTACGAGCTTACTGTAGAAGGAAAACTTGCAGACAAGGCCACCAAAGAGCAGCCGCTGGACTATATTCACGGCACTCATATGCTCATCCCCAAGTTCGAGTCAGAGATCGAGGGCAAGGTGCCTGGCGATACCTTTGAGTTTACGGTCAGCCCGGAGGAAGGTTACGGTACCTACGAGCCCAAGCATTGCTTTGATATACCTAAGGACAGCTTCGAGATTGATGGTAAGATTCGTGAAGACTTGCTTATTGTTGGCAACTTCATTCCGATGCTCAACAGTTCAGGTCATGTTGTTAACGGTAAGATTGTTGCCGTTAAGGAAGATGCTGTTACCATGGATTTCAATCATCCGATGGCCGGTAAGGTGCTGAATTTCAAGGGTGAGATTGTAGAGGTTCGTGATGCTACTGAGAAAGAGCTTCGCGAGGGCTTGCATGGCGAGTATTTGCCGCAGGAGGAGTGTGGCTGCGGTTGCGGTCACCATCATCACCACCATGATGGTGAATGTGGTTGTCACCACGACCACCACGGCGATGGCGAGTGCTGCCACCATGACCATCATAAAGATGGTGAATGTGGTTGCCATCACGACCATCATGAATATGGTGGATGTTGTCACCACGACCATCATGAAGATGGTGAATGCTGTTGCCATCATAATGAAAATTAATAACATACAGTCCCCCTTCCTCATGAAAAATTTGGGGTTAAATCGTCAGGGGGACTGTATGTTATTAAATGATAATTAAATAGCGATGAAGACTGCTATTGTCATATTGGCTTGGAATAACAAGGACTTTCTGGAAAGGTTTCTGCCGGGGGTGCTGGTTTCCGCGGCGTGCACTCCTGAAGGTAAGCCTACGGGAGATTACGAAGTGGTAGTTGCGGACAGTGCTTCTACGGACGGGTCCATGGAGATGATGGCAGAGCGCTTCCCGGCTGTCCGTAGGATAGAACTGGACAAAAATTACGGCTTCACAGGTGGCTACAACAAGGCTTTGGCACAGGTTGAAGGCTTTGACTACTTCCTTCTGCTGAACTCTGACATAGAGGTGCCGGAAAGTTGGCTGCAGCCATTGACGGCTTTCATGGAAGCGAACCCGGACTGCGGCGTGTGCGCACCAAAGTTGCACGCTTTCCAGGACAAAGACCGCTTTGAATACGCCGGCGCCGCCGGTGGTTTTATAGACCGTTACGGCTTCCCGTTCTGCCGCGGGCGCATCCTTAAGTGGACAGAAAAGGACGAAGGCCAGTTTGGGGACTCCCCTGCCGATGTTTTCTGGGCCACAGGTGCCTGCATGATGGTTAGGACTAGCCTGTGGAAGGCCCTAGGCGGCCTGGACGACAGGTTCTTCGCCCACATGGAAGAGATTGATTTCTGCTGGAGGGCTAAACTTGCGGGTTACCGCGTCTGCGTAGTTCCTACGTCAGTGGTTTATCATGTCGGAGGCGGAACGCTGCCGGCAGAGTCGCCAATGAAGCTAAGGCTCAACTACAGGAATAACCTGCTTATGCTGCGGAACAATCTGGCAAGGACCTTCGCAGCAGAGTATCTTCGTGGTGGAAAAACGCCGGCTGTAGCTGCCCGCAAGGGACTTTGCAAGGCCGGACGGCGCATCTTTAGCAGGATGATTCTGGATGGCGCCAGCGCGGCTATCTTCCTGTTAACCGGAAGAGTTAACAACTTCAGGATGGTAATAAAGGCCCACGGAGAGTACCGCAAGCTCAAGGCCCAGCCCACAAGACAAGAGATTGAAACGTGGCTTAAGAACAATCCAAATTTAAGCATATCAGGTATTTACGATGGATGTTTACCTGCAGCCGCCTTGGTTCATGGCAAAAAAACCTTTAGCGCTTTGCGGGGGAAAATAAAATAAAGTCGCTATATTTGGAGTTTAGATAAACAGTTGTAGCATGAAGATAATAATCGAAGGTGCAGGAGAAGTAGGAATACATCTTGCCAAAATGCTGGCTTCAGAAGCTAACGACATAACTGTAATTGACCAGGATCAGGAGCGCCTTGCAAAGCTGGCCATGACCGCCGACGTTGCAACCATAGAAGGCTCACTGTCTTCAATTCCCGCGCTCAAGGAGGCCAATGTAGAAAAGGCAGACCTTTTCATTGCCGTCAATCCCGTAACGCATCAGGACGTAAACGTGGTCAGCGCCCTGCTGGCCAAAAAACTTGGCTGCAAGAGGGTATGCGCACGTGTTGACGATGAAGACTACCTTCTCTTCGAGAACCGCTACCTGTTCACAGAAATGGGCATCGACATGCTGTTCTACCCGGAACGCATCGCTGCAACTGAAATCATAGACTCGCTTAAGCGTACGGCTTCTACGGATTCCATGGATTTTGCCCGTGGAAAGCTGCAGATTGCCGTTTTCAAGCTTGAGGACGACTCTCCCCTGCTGGACATGACCCTGAACGAATTCTCCAATGCCATGGGGCAGAGGGACGAGGAACTGGGCTTCCGCATCGTAGCCGTTTCCCGCGGCGACGAAACCCTTATGCCGGAGGCGCAGATGAAGTTCAAGTACCATGACCTTGTCTTTATCATCACCACCCGCGAAGGCATCAATCCCATCATGTCCTTCCTAGGCAAGAGCAATATAGAGGTTAATAACCTGATGATTCTGGGAGCCACCCAGATTGGCAGTATGGTAGCCAAGGGTTTGAGCAAGACCCTTGAGAACATCATGGTCATCGATACAGATAAGGCAAAATGCCTTGATCTGAGCGAGAAAACAGACGATAACGTGCTGGTTATCAACGGTGACGGCCGAAACTCTGACTTCCTGCTGGAGCATAACATTAAGGACTACGACGCCTTTGTAGCCGTAACTGACAATGACGAAGCCAATATCTTGGCCTGCGTGGTTGCCAAGAAGTTCGGCGTGCCCAGGACAGTGGCCCAGGTAGAGAACCTGGAATACATCCAGCTTGCAGAAGACATGGGCGTAGATACTGTCATCAACAAAAAGCTTATCACGGCCGGCAAAATATTCAAGATGACCCTTAGCAACAAGGTGCGCTTCATCAAATATATGAGCGGCACCCAGGCAGAGGTTCTGGAGTACATCGTATCCCCCGGGAGCAAGATTACACGCGCTCCGCTTATGGACCTGAACTTCCCGGAGAATGCCATCATCGGCGGTATTATTAGGGGCAACGAGGCCTTCATCGCCGTTGGATCGACCAAGATTGAGGCATACGACAGAGTTGCCGTATTCGCCCTTCCTGACGCCGTCAAGGACGTCGACAGAATGTTCCGCTAATGGCCAGCTACCTGCAAATAGAAAACATAAGCAAGTCTTACGGACCAAAGATCCTCTTTGAGAACATAGGCTTCAATATATCTGAGGGCGATAAAATCGCCCTCATTGCACCTAATGGCACGGGCAAGACATCGCTGCTGAAGATCCTGGCCGGAAAGGACAAATCCGACTCGGGCGGCAAGATCACCTTCCTTAAGGACATACGCATATCGTTCCTGGAACAGGAGTACGATTACAACCCGGAACTGCCTATTACAGAACAGGTTGCAATAAGTGCAAAGGGCTTTCTGGACAGCATCGGACCGGAAGAGCGGGAAGAGTATTGGCAAAGGTTAAGGGAGCACCTTAGCAACTTCAGCCTGACGGACGGGACGCAGCAGATGAAAAACCTGTCCGGGGGTGAAGTAAAGAGGGTTGCAATTGCCCAGATGCTGGCCACAGAGGCCGATTTCTACATTATGGACGAGCCCACCAACCATCTGGACACCGATGCTATCGAGTATCTGGAATCCTTCCTTGGCCGGTCGCGGTGCACGCTGCTGATGGTTACGCATGACCGCTACTTCCTGGAGAGGGTCTGCAACATTGTGATGGAACTGGACCACGGGGCTGTCTATACATATCGTGGCGACTACGAGAACTATCTGGAAAAAAGGCAGGAGCGTATAGACAATTACAATGCAGAGACGGACAAAGTGCGGAATATCCTGCGCCGTGAGCTTGAATGGATGCGGAGCACGCCCTGCGCCAGAACGGGCAAGGCCAAGTATCGCAAAGATGCCTTCTACCGCCTTCAGGACAGGGCCGGAGCCGTTTATTCTGAGTCTCACCTTAACCTTGATGACGTTGCCGGGGCATCACGCCTTGGCACCAAAATAATCAACTGCAAGAACGCATCCTTCTACTACGGCGGCAAATGCTACCTGAAGAACTTTACCTATAACTTCCAGAGGTACGAGAAAGTTGGTATCGTCGGCCGCAACGGTGCCGGCAAAACCACCTTCCTGAACCTGCTGCTGGGCCGTTTCGACCCCGACGATCCGGGCGAATTCTCCGGCGTAATAGAGCGCGGAGACTCCCTGAACGTGGGTTATTACACCCAGAAGGGTATCTCTTTCAAAGGAGACCAGACTGTGTTGGAAACCGTTGCCGACACCCGCCTGCTGAACCGCTTCATGTTCCCGCATGAGATGCTGAACACCCGCGTCAGCCGCCTGTCAGGAGGCGAAAAGCGCCGTCTTTACCTGCTGACCATCCTTATGCAGCAGCCCAACCTGCTGGTTCTGGACGAGCCTACCAACGACCTTGACATAGTTACCCTGAACGTGCTGGAAGAGTACCTGAAGGAATACCACGGTACACTTATCATAGTTTCGCACGACAGGCACTTCCTGGACCGCCTTGTGGACCATCTATTTGTTCTTTGCGGGGACGGCCAGGTCAAGGACTTCATAGGCAGCTACACCCAGTACCGCACCTTCCTGAAGGATATGGAGGCAGAGGCAAAGGCTCCCAAGGCATCCGCAGGTGACGACTCTCCCAAAAAGGTAAAGACCGTAACTGCAAAACTATCCTTCAAAGAGAAGCGTGAATTCGAGCAGCTTGAGGCCGACATTGCCGCCCTTGAAGCAGAGAAGGCCAGCCTCACGGAGCAGATAAGCAGCGGCACTCTCCCCTACGACAAACTACAGGACGCTTCGCAGCGCATCGGCGCCATTAACGAAGACCTGGACATGAAGGAGATGCGCTGGCTTGAGCTCTCTGAAAGAGCCTAACCCCTAATTAAGAATAATCTCGTAAGGCATCCTGGCGTAGAAGCGCTGGTCTGTAGCAGCCCTGCACCAGCGTTTAAGCTTGTTGCCTATGGCCTGCAAAGGAGTGCCGGCAAAGACATCGCTGCCCGTTCCAAGCTGCTCTGCGCTGAATGAATCAAGAAGCTCGTCCAGGAAGGTGGTTTCAAGAGTAGGATAAGCCTGGATGTTCCAGGCCTGAAGCTGCGGATTTCCGGCAATGGAAGCAGCATATTTAACGGCATCCATCAGCGTGCCGATCTCGTCCGTAAGACCTATTTCCAAAGAGGCGGCACCGGTCCAGACGCGTCCCTGGGCGATATTGTCCACATTGTCGGGAGTCATGTTCCTGCCCGTTGCAACTGTATTCACAAAAGCGGTGTAAATATCCTCTATCTGAGCCTGCAGGGCCTCTTTTTCCTGTGCGTCGAGCGGAGCAAGCAGACCGCCGTTATGGTTTGAAGAGCCAACGGTAACCACATTCACATGAAGTTTATTCTTTACCGTGCGGCTGATATCCGGAATCATTGCAAATACGCCGATGCTTCCGGTAAGAGTGGTCTTGTCCGTGAAAATATGGTCGCAGCCGTTTGAAATCCAGTATCCGCCTGAGGCTGCGTATGCGCCGTAAGATGCAATGACGGGTTTTTCTGCCTTCAGGAGGTCCAGTTCCGTCTTGATCTTATCAGAAGCAAGTACGCTTCCGCCGGGAGACGCAACCCTGAGCACAACAGCCTTCACGTCAGGATTTTCCCTAAGGGCGGCAATGGTGGTGGCATAAGCGTCACCTGCGATATTGGCCTCGTCCACGCCTTCTACAATGTCTCCGCTGGCAACCAAAACTGCAATCTGGGGGCCCTTGGGAGCCACTGCCTTGGGAGAGCGCAGCTTAATATATTCGGGCATGGTAACATAATGAACCTTGCCGTAATCGGTTGTTCCTGCAAGTGTGGCAATCTTTTCCTTCAGCTCGCTTCTGCTAAGGAGGGCATCGGCAAGATTGTTATCTACCATCGACTGGCAAGTATTAAGTTTAAGGTTGTTTACAAGATCCTCGAACTGCTCTACGGTAATGTCCCTGCTGTCGCAAATATCCTCTGCTATTGACTTCCAGATAGAGCTGATCATTTCTTTGTTCTGGAGCAAGTTCTCCGGGCTGGGCTCGCTCTTAATGAACATTTCCCCGGCAGATTTGAATTTGCCGTGACGGATCAGCTGTACATTGACGTCCAGCTTGCTTAGAAGGTCTCCAAGGAAAATAAGCTGGGAAGACACGCCGTTAATCTGGGGGCCTGCGCCATGGTTAGAACTAAGATAAATCTTATCTGAAACGCTTGCAAGGTAGTAGCTTCCAAGCGTAGGGAATTCACAGAAAGATATAACAGCCTTGCCGCTCTTGCGGAAGTCCGCCAGGGCACGGCGCAATTCTTCTACCTGGGCTATGTCAGCGCTAAGACCGTCAGGCTTGATGAAGATAAAGCTGATATAAGGGTCTGATTCTGCTTTCTTAATGGACTTAACGGCGTCCCAAAGGGTGACGGACTGAACCATCCCACCCTGAACAAGACCGTCAACGCTTGCCGCTTGCTTCTTTTCTATAACGGAAAACTCTGACATATCCAGCTTAAGCACGCTTCCCGGGAGCAGGGCCGTCTTTGTGGTCTCCATGGAAAAGAGGCTTCCGATAAAGGTGATAAACAGGATAAAAGTAAGTATTCCGGCCACAAAACAGCCTATAACTGCAGCAAGCAGCATTTTAAGAAAATCTTTCATAGCATCAGGATTGTGAATCATACAAATATACAAAGAATAATTGGTATATTTGCACCGTAGAAAGATTTTTAAGATATGGCACAGAAACCATCAATCCCTAAAGGCACCAGAGACTTCGGCATCGCAGAGATGGCGGAGCGTAATTATATATTCGACACAATCAGGAGCGTTTACAAGACTTACGGCTATTCACAGATAGAGACTCCGGCAATGGAGAATCTTTCCACGCTGCTGGGCAAGTACGGAGACGAGGGCGACAAGCTTCTTTTCCGCATTCTTAATTCCGGAGATGCTTTTGCCGATGTTGATTTGTCAGCTGGCAGCGCCGCCATTACAAAGCAGGTGTGCGAAAAGGGTCTTAGGTACGACCTTACCGTTCCTTTTGCCCGTTACGTGGTACAGCATCAGAACGAGATTTCCTTCCCCTTCAGAAGGTTCCAGATTCAGCCGGTATGGCGTGCTGACCGTCCCCAGAAGGGTCGTTATCGCGAATTTTATCAGTGCGATGCAGACGTTGTGGGCAGCAATTCCCAGCTGAACGAGCTTGAGCTTGTACAGATTGTAGATACCGTTTTCACAAAATTCGGAATCAACGTCATTATAAAGATCAACAACCGCAAGGTGCTTACCGGACTGGCAGAGATTGCCGGTTTCCCGGACAAGGTGGTTGACATTACCGTTGCCATTGACAAATTGGACAAGATTGGTCTTGATGCAGTTAAGGAAGAGATGGCAGAGCGCGGCCTGACGGTCGAGGCTATCGCCGTAATCGAGCCTGTTCTTGGTCTTAGCGGTTCTACGGCAGAGAAATTGGCCGTTATGCGTGACTTGATGAGCGGCAAATCCGCTTCCGGTATCGTATCAGAGGCCGGCCAAAAGGGTTTGGACGAGCTTGAAGAGCTGTTTGGCTTCATTGATGCGGCAAATATCGGCAACAAGGTAGAGATTGATCTTTCCCTTGCTCGTGGTCTTAACTACTATACCGGCGCTATCTTTGAGGTTAAGGCTGCGGATTATGCTATTGGCAGCATCTGCGGCGGTGGCCGTTACGATAACCTTACCGGTATCTTCGGACTTCCGGGCCTGTCAGGTGTAGGTATTTCATTTGGTGCTGATCGTATTTACGATGTTCTGAAGGGTCTTGATAAGTTCCCTGCAGGGCTTACCACCTCTACTACCCTGCTCTTTGCGAACATGGACTCCGCTGTTCTCCCTTACCTTATTCCTATCGCTAAAGAGCTGAGGGCCAAGGGTATAGCTTGCGAGATTTATCCTGATGCGGGCAAGCTTAAGAAGCAGTTCGACTTTGCAGATCGCAAGGGTATTCCGTTTATTTCTATCAACGGTTCCAACGAGGCCGAGTCCGGTACCATCAACATCAAGAATCTTTCTACCGGTGACCAGCAGTCCTTTGCCGCCACCGACATCAACGGCATCCTTGCTTTCCTGAACTAGCAAACAGAAAAGCCAGCCTCAATGGCTGGCCTGTTTAGTAGCGGGGAGAGGACTCGAACCTCTGACCTCCGGGTTATGAGCCCGACGAGCTACCAACTGCTCTACCCCGCGATGTTAGGACTGCAAATATACGGCTTTTTTGCGAATCTGCAAAAATATTTTCAGTTCTTAAGCTCTTTTGCGCCCAAAAGGGAACGCACAAGGTCCGGAGCATTGGTAGTAATACAGTCAACATCAAGGGCTATCATTTCATTGATACCAGCCTCGTCGCTGACAGTCCAAACGTTTACAGACATGCCCATATCGTGAGCCTGCTTAACCCAATCCGGATTCTTGCGGAAGTAAGAAATATGGTAATCTATTCCGTTGATGCCATCTGCATGAACCTCTTCCGGAGACTTTTTGCCGGACAGGTACTGGTTGGTGAATTCAGGAGCAACCTGTGCAAGATACTTGCAGGCATCGTAGCTGAAAGAGATGAAAATCACCCTTGAAGGCTTGTACAAGTCATATTTCTTAAGAGCAGCGATACACTTGTCAGTAAGTTCGATGGTCTTATCTACGCTCTTCTGGATCTTGATTTCAAGTACCAGCACGGTCTTGTCGCTCTTGGCGCCTTGCTCCAGATACTCGTCCAGGGTAGAAACCTTTTCTCCGTTAGGAAGACGCACCTCTGCCAGGGCAGAAAAAGGATTGTCGTGTATTGCCACACCGCCCACCGTGTCGTCGTGATTAACTACAGGCACGCCGTCCGATGTCATCTGGACATCGAACTCACTGCCCCAGAACTCACACTCCTGCGCTTTTGCAAGAGAAGCGATGGTATTCTCATAATTGCCGTTCCAGAAGCCCCTGTGGGCTGCTACGGCCACTTTATGCTCCTGGGCTGCCAGCGTAACGCACGCCAGCAGGCCCAGTGCCAATGTGAAAATCTTTTTCATTACAGTCTTTTGCGGATAGCCTTAGTCTGCTCTTCGTAACCAGGTTTTTCAAGCAGGGCGAACATATTCTTCTTGTATGCCTCTACGCCGGGCTGGTTGAAAGGATTCACGCCAAGGGTGTAAGCACTTACGCCGCAGGCGAACTCGAAGAAATAGAACAGACCGCCAAGGATCTTGGCATCGATATGGTCGATCGTAACCTCTACCTGAGGCACGCCGCCATCGATGTGGGCAAGTTTGGTGCCCAGCTGTGCCATGGCGCCACAATGCTCTACATGCTTGCCTGCAAGGAAGTTAAGCTGATCAAGGTTCTGCTCGTCGGCCTCGATTACAACGCTGCGGTTGGCTTTCTTTATGTTGATTACGGTCTCGAACATAACCCTGTCGCCCTCCTGGATGAACTGGCCCATTGAATGAAGGTCTGCGGTATTGTTTACGGATGCAGGGAAGATACCTTTGCCATCCTTGCCCTCAGACTCTCCATAGAGCTGCTTCCACCATTCGCCAAGATACTGGAACTTGGGATTGTAGGTAACCATAATCTCTACCTTCTTACCGAGCTCTGTATAAAGCAGGTTACGCATTGCAGCATACTGTACAGCAGCATTATCCTCTGACTTGACAGCAAGTGTCTTCTCCATTTCTGCAGCACCGGCAAGCATTGCACGGATGTCGAAGCCGGCAATAACTATGGGCAGAAGGCCTACAGGGGTAAGTACGGAGAAGCGGCCGCCTACGTTATCCGGAACCACGAAGGTCTTGTAGCCTTCCTGTGTAGACAGGGTCTTGAGGGCGCCCTTCTTTGCATCAGTGATGGCAACGATACGCTCTGCTGCGTCTTTATAGTTCTTCTCTATGAAGGCCTTAACGATACGGAAGGCTACGGCAGGCTCTGTGGTAGTACCGCTCTTGGAAATGACTACGCAGGCGGTATTGCGCTGTGCTGCCAGATCCATAAGCTCTGCAAGATACTCTTCTGAAAGATTGTTGCCGGCGAATACTACATCCGGGGCAGCCTTGGGGCCTTTGAGCAATTTGTCGAAGTTGCCGGAAAGGGCCTCGATGGCGCAGCGGGCTCCAAGATATGAACCGCCGATGCCGATTACTATTACAAGGTCTACGCCTTTGGCCTTCCAGCTATCGCGAACGGCCTCACAACCGGCGATAATAGACTCCGGAGTCTCTGATGCAAGATGCTTCCAGCCAAGGAAGTCATTGCCGGCGCCTTTTTCGCTTTCAAGGACATCAAAGGCATCAAGAGCCTTCTTTACATAAGCTTTGTACTGCTCTGGTTTAACAAAGGTAGAGCAACCTTTCAGATCAACTGTTATCATATGTGTGCTATGTTTTTGTTTTCTAAGACATTGACCACAAATATAACAAAAAAAAGCGGACAGTTTAACGCTGTCCGCCTTTTTATAGAGATTTTTAATTACTCGTCCTCAAAGAAGGCATCGTAACCGTAAGCAGCAACTTTGCCATTGATTCTCCAGATGGTCATGAAGAGCCATCCGCCTTCATCGCTGTCAAAGTAACCACGATATGAAGGATCATCGGAGTGGTCAGTACCCTGGTCGGCATCCCAGTCAGCTGCAGTGATGTCACCTGCGGTATCAGTACCTACGACCTGAACTGCATAGCGGAAAGAGTTGTCCTTGGAATCAAGCTCAATTACAAGTGAAGCGTCCGCATAAGGTTCAATCTTGTATACACCGGGATGGTTGACATCCTGATAGATTGTGGTTGCATGAGGCTCATAGAGAGGAGAACCACTGTAGTATTCAAAACCGTACTGCATGGTACCGGTCTTCCAAACCTGCCAATCGGCGGGGATAACAACCTGAGGCTTGCACTCTTCCTCTGAAAGAACGCCTTCCCAGTTGTCAGCGACATCCCACCACAGACGGCTGTTGGTATCATCTGTGCCACCATTGAGCATAGCGACAGCCTTAACGTAGTTGTCGTAGTTGTAAGCAACATCGTAGTCTGTGTAGTATGCAAGACGGTAAGGATAGTGCTTAACATTGTTGGTGATGGCACCAGGGCCTACAGGAAGCTTAGGTATGTCAAGACGACGCCAGTCAGACCAAGCCTCAACACCATCGGACATGTAAGAAGCGATCCATCTCTGGGTAGCAATCTGCTCGATAGCCTTGTCAGCTGTGAAAGCAACGCCTGCGCTCTTGATATACTTGTCAGCACCGTTTACACCCCACTGCTCGAAGGAAGCCTTGATACCGGCCTCGTACAGAGCCTTAGGATCTGCGCTGATCCATCCACGCTGAGCAGCCTCGGCCTCGGTAAGGAGAACACGTGCGGCAGGAATAACAGGAATGGTAGCGGTCATGGTGATGAGCTTGCTGTTGATAGAAGCGCAGCAGTCAACCCACTCGTTAACGGCGGCATTGCTGCCAAGGCCGAACGGAACACCGTAGAATGAAGAGTGCTGGTCGCGAGGGAAGATGCTTTCCTTACGCTCACCGCGGTAGCCTTCGATATCGAAGTAAGCCCACATACGGTCATCCTTGAGTTCCTTCATTGCATCTACGATGAACTTGTTAGGAACAGCGTTGAAACCTGCACTGGGGTTATCGGGGGATACCCAATAGTACAGACGGTTCCAGGTAAGGTCGTCGTAAGTGTAGAAGAGACCGTCGGAAGCAGACTCCATACCACCCTGTGCATAAGCTGCAGCAAAGCGGCTCTTACCAACCTCGGGAGCAACGTCACAGAGCTTGATGGCAAGGAGCATACGCAGGGATGCGTTCAGCTTCTTCCATTTAGCGATGTTACCGCCGAAGAGTACGTCAGCAGAAGCGCTGAGGGTACCATTCTCATCGAACTGTGAGTATGCTGCGGTAAGGCTCTCGTCCAACTGGCTGTATACAGACTCCTGTGAGTCGTACTCAGGTGTCCAGTTGTTCTCTGACTTACCCTTGAATGCCTGTGAAAGCACGATAGGACCTACGATATCGGTAATGGACATGTAGTAGTAAGCAGACAGGGTCTTGGCTGCAGCAATCTGGTTTGCTGATGTACCAAGGATACCAACGTTGGACTCGTTTACGGTAGCCTCGTTCTCGTTCAGCTCAATAATCTGGTTAAGGTTACGCAAAGCGTAAAGGTAGATGGTCTGGGCACCGGAATACTGTGTAGTAGTACCGAGCGGGCCATACTGGTTGTTCTTTGACTCTGAAATATATCCAGGCCACTCCTGCATCCAAGGATCGTAACCGTTGGTAGCGCTACCCAGCACATAGTAAGGTACGTAAGTACATGCGTTTGTGAAGAGGTAGTTTGTGAACGGTGTAGAAGGATTGTTCGGGTCCTTGTTGATGTCACCGAAGTCTTTGGGATCGCAGGCGGTGAAAAGTACGGAAGCTGCTAAAACAGAGAGCAATATGCTATATATCTTTTTCATAGTTTTCTCCTCCCTAGATTAGAATGTAACATTGAGAGTAAGACCGAAGGTACGGGTAGACATAGCCTGACCGCCCTCAAGGTAGTTGTATTCTACACCTGCGATTTCTGAAGGATCAAGGTTCGGGCAGGCGGAGTAGATGAGCCAAGGGTTGGTAGCAACTGCAGAGATGCTGGCCTTGGAGATACCGATACCAAGCTTGCCAAGGAGGCTTGCAGGAATATCGTACTTGATGGAAACCTCACGGAGCTTAACGTATGTACGGTCATATGCCCATGAAGCGCCGTCGTAGTATGCCTTGTAGTGATAGTAGTTGTAAGCATCGCAATAACCCTCGATAGGATTGCCATCCTTATCAACACCCTTCAGGTAAACACCACCACCGCATGCAACAGGCTCACGCTCGTTCACACCACGAGGGTTGATCTTTGCGGTAGAAGCAAGGATACCGGAACCGGTTCCCCACATGTTGGTCCAGGAAATGAGTTTACCGCCAACAAGGTAGTCGAGAGATGCAGAAGCAGTTACGTTCTTGAAGCGTACACTGGTGCTGAAGCCACCGGTGAACTTAGGCTGAACGTTACCAACCTCAACTTCTTCGCCACGGATCCATGTAGGACGAACATCACCCCATGCATCGTTACCCTTCTGCAGGATAGGAGTACCATCTTCTGTCTTGGCAAAACGTGAAGCAGCGGTAATAACGCCGATAGGCTTGCCGGCGATGGCCTTGTTGTACCATGCATCGTAGAACTTGGTCCAGTAAATGGTGTATTCGTTCTGATCAGGAGTAAGTTCGATAAGCTTGTTGCTGTTCTTAGCGATGTTGCCGCTGAGGGTCCAGGTTACGTCCTTGGTGTCAACGGGAGTACCACCGAGAACAATCTCTATACCCTGGTTGCGAACCAGACCAGCATTGATCTTGCGGTATGCATAACCTGCCTGAGGAAGTACGTTTGCATCGATGATATCGTTCTTGGTATCTTTACGATAGAAGTTGATATCACCCCACAGGCGATTCTTGAAGAGCTTGAACTCGGTACCAACCTCGTAAGAAGTAGAGATGGTAGGCTTAACGTTCTCGTTCTTAAGAGTTGCAGGCTCGTACATAGTGGTCTGACCATTCTTCTTGGTACCTACGGTGTAGGTAGGAAGGATCTGGTATGCACCAACGGTAGAACCTACCTGAGCGATAGAAGCACGTACTTTCCAGAAATCGAGCCAATCAGCCTTAACAAGCTTGCTTGCCATGAAGGAAAGAGATGCGCCACCATAGAGGTAACCGTTCTTGTTCTGAGGCAGACGAGAATCGATGTCATAACGGATAGAGCCATCAAAGAATACGAGGTCATCCCAACCGATGGTTGTATTTGCGAAGAATGACCTGGTCTTGAAGTGGGTCTCTTCGTTATTTGTAGAATAGGTGCTTGCAGAAGCTGCAAGATTGTAGAAGTCGATAACTGAAAGGCCACCGTTGGTGTAGCTGTTCAGATACTTATAGTCGTACTGACGCTGCTCTGCAAATGCAGCTGCCTCTACGGACAGTTTGCCGTCTACGAACTGGTCAGCCCAGGTAGCATAACCCTGAATGGTGAAGTCATTGGCCTGAGTGTGGTATGTCCTGAAGTAAGGATCCCAGTTGATAGAACCGGTACCGTGCTTAGCATCGTACTGACCGGTAGTAATGTAGTTGTTGATACGGGTACCTACCTTAATATTATAAGGGAGCTGTGCGAACAGGTCAACTGCAATTACGTGATACTTGTTGGTACTCTCGGAATTGTAGTTGTACATGGTACCGTAAGGGTTATCGTGGAAGTTGGCTACAAGATTGTCGGCAGACTTGATGTTCCAGGTACGCCAGGTACCGTCAGTCCTCTTGTAATCCTTGTACTGGGAGATGTCGACGTTGGTCTGGCCCCACTGGGTGAAATCGCAAACAACGTTACCATCTGCAGAGTAACCTTCAGTTGCAGCGTTCTTGTTCTGACGCATGCGGAAGCGGTAGCTTACGTTTGCGGTGAGCCATTCTGCAGGCTTGATTGTAGAAGCGATGCTGAATGAACGGCGAACTGCCTTAGAGTTGTACATCACACCCTGACGATCTACGTTGGTGAAAGAAACGCGGGTGCTCATACCCTTAACTGACTTGGAGAATGCAATGTTGGTTGTATTGGTCCAGGCGTTGCGGGTAAGGTCCTTAAGGTTCAAACGAGCCTTCCAGGTCTCTGCCTTTCCATAATAAGGAGAGGTAGGATCCCATGAGATTGCGGAACGAACAAGGGTCTTGTTGTCGAAGCGGGGACCCCAGTTCTCATCTGAATAATAATCCATAGAGTAGGTTCCGTCGCCAAGATCTGTCAACAGGAATGCAGGTGAAGTATAGTCATGTGCATCTGCGCCCTGTGTTGCAGCGAGCTCTGACAAACCGTCAGTAGTAGAACCACCACCATAGAGTTTGTTAATCTTGATGTGGTTGTAGTAAGACTCAACTGAAGTTGTGTGAGAGAACTCAATCACAGCCTTGCCTTCAGCGGCCTTCTTTGTAGTAACGATAACAGCACCGTTTGCACCACGGGAACCGTAAAGTGCGGTAGCTGCAGGTCCCTTCAGGACGTTGATGCTCTCAACATCGTCCATGTTGACTGCACCCTGTCCGGTGATAACACCGTCTACTACATAAATAGGTGAGTTACCCTGTGCGTCACTATAGGAAGTGGCACCACGCAGAACGATTGAACCCTCATTGAAGGTAGCACCGCCGGCGCCCCAGAACTGTGCACCTGCCACCTTACCGGCAAGTGAGTTACCCAGGTCTGAGCTGTGGGTAGTTGTAATCTGTTCTGTAGAGAGAGTCTGCGCAGAATAGCCGATGGCCTTCTGTTTACGCGTAAGGCCCTGCGCAGTAACTACGACCTCGTCAAGAGCAAGAGCGTCTTCTTCCAGACTTACATTAATTACGGTCTGGTCGCCGATCTTGACGGATTTGGTTTTCATTCCGAAGAATGTGAACCAAAGATTGCCTTCTGCCGGAACCTTGATGGAATAAGTACCATCAGCTGCTGTAACGGCTCCGATTGCTGTGCCTTCTAATATTACAGAAGCACCGGGGATAGGAGCGCCATTAGCGTCTGTAACTTTTCCGGTGATCTGCTTGTTCTGTGCATAAACTGCAGCAGAAACAGTCAAGAGAAAGCACACAAGAATAAGCTTTAAGTTTTTCATAAGCGTTAGACTTTGTGTTAAACAATAATTTCGTTTGACGCAAAGTAAACAAATAAAATTTTTATTTCAAAATTTTTTAAGCACTCGTAAATCGCTTATAATTAATGACTTAAAACGGTTGAAGGTAAAAATTATTAATAAAATAAACGTTTTATGATTACAAAAAGAAAGCAATCCGCATGGATTTTCATACGGATTGCAATAAAAATAAATATTTTGAAATAATTTATGCAGAATTCTGCATTTTTATACGTAAATCAACGAATAAAACTCAGATTTATGCAATTACTATTTAACACGGATTGACCGTCCAATTCGCAAGGTAGTTTTGCCGCTAAGGCCCGGATTCAGCCTGCAGATTGCATTTACCGTTGTTCCGTACTTGCGTGCGATGCTGCCAAGATTCTCTCCGGAACGGATTTTATGATACTTCGCAGCGGCAGCCTCGGCGGCAGCTTTTGCAGCCGCATCATAGGCCAGGGAGTCGGCTACGTTGATCTCGTCCTCAACCTCTTCAGACTCCGGAACATACTTGCTGTCTATAGACAGATGCTTGCGTTTAAGCACAAACAGACGATGTCGCAGTTCGCCGCTTTCAAAGTCGATCAGCCACTGGGGATCGAAGGCATAACCTTTATACCTTGTCTCGAAGTGGAGGTGCGGGCCGGTAGAACGGCCGGTAGAGCCGCCAAGGCCTATCTTGTCGCCGGCATCCACCCACTGGCCGGCCTCTACACACCTTTCAGAAAGGTGGGCATAAAAAGTCTCAAGGCCGTTTTCGTGGCGGATAATGACAAGATTACCATAGCCCCTGTAATATTTGGACAGACGAACCCTGCCGCTGAAAGCCGCACCCACGGGCTCCCCTCTCTGCAAAGGAAGATCCACACCCTGATGGCGGCGTCTGTGACGCATTCCGAACTTGGAGTAAACCCTTACCTGACGCGGGCAGTGATACTGGCTTAAAGTATCGGCCACCCAGATTGAAATCTTGTCCGGCAGGGAAATCAGGTTCTCATGGTAGGGATCCACGGCATCGGTGTCCCAATTCTCTTTAAATACATCCGTCTGCACTGCGGCAGAAGGGTCTCTGTAGTACTTCCAGGTTTTGTTTTCATACAGAATAATCTGTACGCCCGGAGTTTGAGTGTCGATGGTGTCCAGGACATTGCCGGGTACACCGCGAAGACTCCGCACCGACTCCTTGGTCAGGTGCGGAATCATCACTTCTTCTGTTTTTGTCTTAAGTTGTTGCGCCATGGCGGCCGGCATATATACTGCGGCCGCCACAAGCACGAAGATGCATTTCAATTTCATTATCTAACAGCCCCGAATCTCTCTTTTAGCAATTTGTCCGCCTCTGCAATCTTTTCTGCAAGCAGCTCTTTGGACGTTGCCTCGCAGATAAAGCGCAGATAAGGTTCCGTGTTGGACGGACGAATGTTGAACCACCACTTGGGGAATTCAAGACGATAGCCATCAAAGTCCATGACCTTGGTCGGGGTTTCCTTGGCCTCGAAGTAAGCCTTGATGGCGTCCATTGCGCCTTTCTTGTCTTCCAGTTTATAGTTGATCTCTCCCGAATTCTCGTAGCCGGTAAGGCGGTCTATTTCTTCGCTGAGCTTGATGCCCTGCTTCTTCAGCGCGCTGACGATGCGAAGCACGATGATGCTGGAAAGCATGCCGCTGTCGCTGTAGAAGAAGTCTTTGAAATAGTAGTGACCTGCAAGTTCCCCACCCCAGAGACCGTCAATTTCACGTAGCTTGGGAGCAGCAAAGGCACGGCCCACACGCCATGTATGAACGTCTGCTCCATAATTGTTTACCAGATACTCTGCCACTGCCTTGCTGGAACGGATTTCCTGAAGGACGCGGGGATTCTTTTCTCCCCTCTCGTCGCAGAAATAGCGGGCCATCATGGCAATAACAAGATCCGGAGCCACAAAACGGGCTTTATCGTCCACAAACATAACGCGGTCTGCGTCGCCGTCATAAATAACGCCGACATCGGCCTTAATCTTTGCAACCAACTGCTTGAGCGGCTCTACATTCTTGGCTACCAGAGGGTTAGGCTCGTGGTTGGGGAAGCTGCCGTCCATGTCGTCGAACAGGAAGGTTGCATCCTCGCCCTTGAAAATCTCTTTTGCAAAGAGAGTGCTCATGCCGTTGGAAAGGTCAAAGGCGATCTTAAGGTTGGAGTAGTCTCCCTTATATTTCTTAAGGAACTTGATGTAATCCGGTTTGATGTCGATTTCCTTCACCACTCCCCTCTTTGCAGCAACGGGTGTAGGACGGCCTTCGTCTATCCACTGCTTAATCTGGCCAAGACCAGTGTCCAAGCCTACGGGAAGGGCGTTTTCGCGGCTGACCTTCATGCCGTTATATTCGCGCGGGTTGTGGCTGGCAGTAATCTGTACGGATGCTTTGTAGCCATAGTTGGCTGTACCAAAGTAAACCAGAGGGGTGCTGCTGTAGCCGATATCGTCTACGTCTGCACCAGCGTCAGTGATACCTTTTATAAGGAAGTCGTGGATTTCCTGGCCGGAAAGGCGGCAGTCGCGGCCCACCAGGACTTTATTAGCTTTAAGGAGTTCAGGAAGGAAGTAGCCCACCTTGTAGGCGACGTCCTTGTCGAAGTCTACGTTGTAGATGCCTCGAATGTCGTATGCGTGAAACGCTCCCATATTATTGATTATTTGGTTTTGGATTTGTATCTGGTCACATAACGGCCGTTGGCGATACCCACCAACTTCTTGGCTATCATCTTTTTACGGATGGGAGCCACGTGATCCGTGAACATATCTCCGTCAAGGTGCGACAGTTCATGCTGCACCATACGGCAGGCAAAACGGTCGAAGGTTTCCGTCACCTTCTGGAGATCTTCGTTGTAATACTCCACGGTGATAGTGTCAGGGCGACGTACATCTGCATAGATACCGGGGATGCTGAGGCAGCCCTCGTTGAAGGTGCAGAAATTGTCACTCTGAGCTATGATACGCGGATTGATAAGGGTGCGGCGGAAGTCTTTCAGGTAGTCGTACATATCCGTCATGTCTGTTCCGTCCACGATGACCACCCTTTTGGATACGCCAATCTGCGGGGCAGCAAGGCCGCAGCCTTCCGCCTCTGCCAGCGTGTCCTTAAGGTCCTGTACAAGCGCTTTTACGCCTTCCTTATCTGTGATGTCTATCTCTTCTGCTTTGCGGCGCAATACGTCCGCACCATAAAGGTATATCGGTTGAATCATAATCTTTTAACGTCTCTTAGTCCTTGCATTCTTGCGGGACAGGCTTTCCGGCACTGCATCAGGATTGACATTCATCGAGCTGCCCGACGTCCTGTCCATCCAGCTTTGCAGGATAATTGCCGCGCTGATCTTGTCTACGGACTTTTTATCCCTTCTGTCCGATGCCTTCATTCCGCCGTCTATCATGGCCCTGTGCGCCAGGACCGATGTGAACCTTTCGTCCTCCAGTTCTACCGGAATGTCCGGGAAGTGCTTGGCCAGAAGATGCAGGAATGCATCAACATCGGCCGCCGCCTCCGACGGCTTACCGTCCATATTGCGCGGATAACCCACAACAAACCTTACAATCCTTTCTGTAGCGGCGTAATTTTTGAAGTATTCTATTATCTTTGCAGAAGGTATAGTATCAAGCGCAGATGCAAAAATACCAAGCGGGTCGCTGACTGCAAGGCCAGTCCGCTTTCTGCCAAAATCTATACCAATTATCCTGTCCATGGATACAAAGTTAAGAAAAAGTTAACGTATGTCAAAAGAAAATAAAGACGGCAGGGCCAGAAGACTCAGGATTTCCCTGGTGGACGACAACACCCACAAACAGATCTGGGTGCTTCGCGGAAGGCGCTCCAGGCTTATCTGGACAGCTGCTACGGCACTTATTGTCCTTGTTCTTGCAATATGGATAATCATAGCCTTCACCCCCGTCAAAACCTTCCTTCCCGGTTACCCTGACGCCCATCAGAGACGAATCGCAGCCAACAACGCACTTACCATAGATTCTCTTGAAACCGTAGTTGCAAGGTGGGAGTTCTACTCAGAGAACCTTCGCCGCGTGCTGGACGGAACGGAAACCATTCCCATTGATTCCCTCCTTCGCAGGAAGGCCCAGTCAAGCGAGCTTCCCGGAGCGGACGAACTTAGCCGCAGTGATTCGCTGCTGCGCGCCCAGGCAGAAGAAGCAGAGCGCTTCGGCCTTAACGCAGAAAAAAGAAAACTGCCAATCGAGGGTATGCACTTCTTCCCTCCGGTGAAGGGTGTCATTTCTGCAGAATACCAGAAAGTAACCCATCCCTTCGTAGAAGTCAGCGCCCCGGTCAACGCCGTAATCATGGCAATTGCAGACGGCACGGTAATGGACGCATCGTGGAGCGACGCAGATAAATACACCATAAGCATCCAGCATGAAAATGACCTTGTTTCCGTGATTAAAGGTGCCGGAAAGGCCCTGGTATCATCGGGCACAAAGGTTAAGGCAGGAGCCACCATCGGCATGATACAAAGCCCCGCAGGCAGCCAGGATGCACAGATTCTGCGAATCAGCTTATGGTATAAGGGAGAAGCCGTCAATCCGGCAGAGTTTATTAAAATTTAGCATAGAAATGCCCCAAAAAAGAAGAATAGCCATACTAGGCGCCACGGGTTCAATCGGCCAGCAGGCCCTTGACGTGGTGTCCAGGCACAGGGATATGTTCCAGGTGGAATTGCTTACCGCCAACGAAAACGCAGAACAGCTGGCAAAGGATGCTATCGCCTTCGATGCAAATGCTGCTGTTATCTGCAATCCTGCCAAATATGACGCCCTGTCATCGGCACTGCAAGGCAGTACAGTAAAGGCTTTTGCCGGCATGCCGTCGGTAGAAAGGCTGGTAGAAGGTGACAACATAGACATAGTGCTTACCGCCATGGTTGGCTTCAGCGGCATGCTTCCCACCACCGCCGCCGTAAAGGCCGGCAAAACCATCGCCCTGGCAAATAAAGAGACCCTTGTAGCCGGCGGCGACTTTATTATCAACCTTGCAAAGAAGCACAATGCCCATATACTGCCGGTAGATTCAGAGCATTCCGCAATCTTCCAGTGCCTGCTTGGCGCAACCGGAAACAAGATCAGTAAGATTCATCTTACCGGCTCCGGCGGCCCCTTCCGTACCTGGGAGCGTGAAGACATAGCCAAAGCAACTGCAGCACAGGCACTTAAGCACCCCAACTGGGCAATGGGAGCTAAGATCACCATCGACTCTTCTACCCTTATGAACAAGGGTTTTGAGATGATAGAAGCAAGCTGGCTGTTTGGCATGGCGCCCAAGGACATAGAGGTAGTGATTCATCCTGAATCCGTGATTCATTCAATGATAGAGTTTGAAGACGGTGCGGTGCTGGCACAGATGGCTAGCCCGGACATGAGGCAGCCAATACAATTTGCGCTTTGCTTCCCCCAGAGGCCTCCGCTTAACGCCAAGAAACTGAACTTCAGCCAGTTGGGCAAGATGACCTTCGAAGCCCCGGACATGCAGAAGTTCCCTTGCCTGGCACTTGCGTACAAGGCCGCAGAGCAGGGCGGCAACATTGCCTGCGCAATGAATGCGGCCAACGAGGTCGCAGTGGCATCCTTCCTTGCGGGCAAGATTGGTTTTTACGACATTCCAGCCCTCATTTCTAAAGCGATGGATACGGTTTCTTTTGTAAAGAATCCCGGTTTGGACGAGCTCCTGGCAACCCATGAAGAGACAATGGCCAGGACCAGAGAGAGAATAGAAAATGGCAGCATTAATTAGGATATTACAGTTGATTGCAGCCCTGTCCGTGCTTATTCTTGTGCACGAGGCAGGCCATTTCACCTTTGCAAAACTGTTCAAGATAAGGGTGGACAAGTTCTTCCTGTTCTTTGACCTGGGCGGGAAGAAGCTTTTCAGCTTCAAGAAGGGAGATACAGAATACGGAATTGGCTGGTTGCCCCTGGGCGGCTATTGCAAGATTGCCGGCATGATAGATGAATCCATGGACAAGGAGTTCCTGAAAAGGGAGCCCCAGCCCTGGGAGTTCCGCACCAAGAAGGCCTGGCAGAGGCTTCTGGTCATGGCCGGCGGCGTGCTGTACAACTTCATTTTTGCAATTCTGCTGTACATAGCCGTGCTTCAGATTTGGGGCACCAGCTACATCAGCAACCAGGAGAACAGGATTTACGCAAGCGAGCTTGCCACGGACCTGGGCTTCAAGACCGGGGACAGGATACTTAAGTTCGATGACTACGTTCCGGATAACTTCAACACACTTCAGGCAGACCTGGTGCGAAGGAACGTGCACGAGGCTCTGGTAGAGCGCGACGGGGACACGGTCACAGTTTTCATCGACCATAGCTACCTACCCCAGATACTGAACACCCCGGGACTCTTCGACATTGCAGTTCCTTTTGTAGTGGATACCATACCCCCGGCATCCCCGAACTATGGTGCGGGCTACCTTAAAGGAGACCGTATCATTGCCGTCGATTCCTTGGAAATCAGGTATTTACAGGACACCCGCGGCTTCTTTGCCAGCAGGCCCAATGCCCTTATGACGGCAAAGGTAGTGCGTGGCGCAGATACATTGGAGCTGCCTATCCGTACCGACAGCACCGCAATGGCCCTGATCTACGCCCACCTGCCCGGCCTTCATACGAAGGAGTATGGTTTCTTTGAATCCATCCCCGCCGGCGTAGGGCTTACATTCAGCACCATCGGCAACTATATCAGGGACATCAAAATGGTGTTTACGCCTTCTACAGGGGCCTACAAGTCCGTGGGCAGCTTCATTTCCATTGGACAGGCCTTCCCTGCGGCGTGGGACTGGTACCGGTTCATCAACCTGCTGGCCCTGCTATCCATAATGCTGGGCGTAATGAACCTGCTGCCCATTCCGGCCCTGGACGGCGGCCATATAGTATTTGTACTTTATGAGATTTTTACCGGACGCAAGCCCAGCGACAAATTCATGGAAATAGCCCAAATTGTGGGCTTTGTCCTGATACTTTTCCTTATGGTACTGGCCTGCGGAAACGACATTGGAAGATTGATAAGATAATAATACTCAACAACATGAAAAGAATTTTAGCAAAGATTTGCCTTGGCCTGTGCCTTGTTTTGGCTGCAACAGGCTGCAAGAACAGCAAAGCCCTTATGCCCAACATCAGCGGCAAAGCCGGAGAAGTTATTGTGGTTATCGACCGCGAGAACTGGGAAGGCAACCTGGGTAATGCCGTACGCGAGCTTTTAGGTGGCGAATGCCCTTATCTGATCCCGCGCGAGCCTCTTTTCACCCTATCGAATGTTACGCCTTCCGGTTTCGGAGAACTGTTCAAGATTCATAGGAACATCCTTATCTTCAACATCAACCCGCAGAACCAGAAAGAGGGCGTTAATCTTATCAACGATGCCTGGGCTCACCCGCAGTGCATCGTGCAGATCGATGCCTTTGACAAAGAATCTGCCCTTAATCTTTTGAAAGAGAACACAGCCATCATCGTCAATACCATTGAGCAGGCAGAGCGCGACAGGAATATCGGCAATGCAATCCGCTACGAGAACGCCCAGACCAGCCTTGCAGTGCGCGACATGATTGGCGGCAATCCCCACTTCCCCGACGGATACAAGGTTCGCAAGAAGACCGACAACTTTATCTGGGTTGCCTACGATTCTGCAAGCATCCTGCAGGACATCCTGGTCTACAGATATCCCGCCAATGGCAACGAGAGCGATTTTAAACTAGAAACACTCATTGCCAACCGCAACGCCATCCTAAAGGATAATGTTCCCAGCACTTACGAGGGCAGCTACATGACCACTGACGAGTCTTACCTTAAGCCTACCCTTGAATTTATCCGCTTCCGCGGACGTCAGTTCGCACAGATCCGAGGCTGGTGGGATGTACACGGCGGCTGGATGGGAGGCCCGTTCGTAGAGCATGCTTTTTACAGCAGGGACGGTAAGGAAATCATTGTCCTTGATGCATTTGTACATGCTCCCGGCCACGACAAGAGACAGCTCCTAAGACAGGTCGAGTCAATTATCTATTCTTTCGAATGGGCAGGGACCTCAGAGGAGACTAAAAAAGAAGGTGAATAAAATTGATGAAATAATTTTGCAGAATTAAGATTTTTATCTACCTTTGCAATCCCTAAGATGCGCCCTTAGCATTTTTAGGGCGGACGGTGGGTTCGTATAACGGTTAGTACTCGGGATTTTCATTCCCGCAATAGGAGTTCGATTCTCCTACCCACTACTAAATATAAAAAATAAAAACTATGGCAAATAACGCATCTGCAGAGAAGTGCATTCGCCAGAGCGAAAGGCACAGATTGCATAATAAGTATTATGCAAAAACAACAAGGAATGCCATCAGGGCAATCCGCACCACTACTGACAAGAAGGCAGCACAGGAGAATGCTCCCAAGGTTTACTCAATGATTGACAAACTCGCCAAGATTGGTGTAATCCACAAGAACAAAGCTGCTAACCTCAAGAGTGGAATCGCAGTATACATCAACAAGCTTGCGTAAGCTTAGAAGATAGAAGAACTGCTTCCCGAGCAGTTCTTTTTTTACGGGATCGGGATGTAGCGCAGTTGGTAGCGTACTACGTTCGGGACGTAGGGGTCGTCCGTTCGAGTCGGATCATCCCGACCACACCAAAAAAAGCAGGTCGTTTGACCTGCTTTTTTAAGTATGATGGATTTCACTAGAAAGTGAATTTTGCCATGGTAAGGATGCGGTGGTTGAGAACCCAGTGGAGGTTATCCTGAACAAGGCCCTTAGCATCCATGCTGGACTTAGCACCGAACTGAACACCAGTAAGATTGTACTCAATAGCCAGGGTAAGCTTGCCAAGATTGTAAGCAAGGGTAGGAGTAGCGCGGAACATCTGACGGATGTTGCTTACGCCACTGTTATTGAACCAATAATGATCAGTATCGATCAGATCCTCAGAAGTACCAAGGAGCCTCATATAACCAATCATACCCATAACCTGCCACTTCTTACCGTACTGAGCAGAAATGAATGAAGCAGTGCTACGCATAGGAGTATACTCCCAGGAACCATCGTTATTGATCTTGCTTACACCGTAACCGGTAAGCAGGTTCATGTGCTCCCCTGCCTGTGCAAAAATGCTCTTTGCACGAATCTGCAGGCCGTTCTTGCCGGTGTACTGCAGGAATACGAAAGGAGAAACAGTGATAAGACGGTCGCTCAAAGGGCCAAGCCCATCTTTCCAGCGAGGCTTGATGGTGAAAAGGTTTGCACCAACCTTAGCAGTGAAAGAAGAAGTAGGCTTAAGGGTAATACCTGCGTAAATCTCAGGGATAAGACCATACTTCATATAATTAGCAGACTTGGTAACCTTAAGGTCATCGTTGCTGGTAGGACCTACGGGCAGATACTGCATACCGTAGATAGCACCGGCGGTAAGGGTAACCTTCTTGCCAAAGCTGTAGTTAGCCATAATCTGGGGAGAACGGTTGAACGGATTGAACGGCGCACCGGTCTCAAGATTAACAATATGAGGCATATCGGCAGCCATAGGATGCCATGTCTGGCCGATGGTAAGAAGGAAGCTGTTTTCAGCATTCTTGCCAAGCTTGTCCCAGGTAAGGCCGATATAAGCCTGACGAAGGCGAAGGATGGCAGTAGAGCCGCTCTTGCAATAGAAGTCGGCCTCTACCTTACCGTTAAGCTTCATGCTACCGAACTGATAGCCGCTTACATCAAGACCAAGGCGGGTTGTAAGTGAAAGCAGACGGAAGGAAGGAGTAGCATTAAGATCAGTGCCGTTAGCGAGCTTGTTTTCGTCTACAGGCATGTAGAAATACAAATCCTCGGTACCGGCCTTTACCTCACGGCTGTCGAAAATTGCATAGTTGCGAATGAAACCGTAAAGCTTGAACTTTGCAGGGGTCTCATTCTGCGCCAGCAGCGCTGTAGAAAGCGCTGCCAGAGCAAAAAAGCTGAGTATAAGTTTTTTCATATTTACTGTTTAAAGATGATATCGACAGGAATCTTTGCCTTCTCTACCTTAACGATAGCAGCAGCAAGCTCATCGTCAACATTGGAATAGCTGTTCACGAACTCTGAAGCAGCGGCGGCATCGCCCTCTGCCTGAAGTACAAGAACCTTCTCTACAAGGCTGCTGATAGCGGCCTCTGCCTTTGCATAATCAATATCATAAGCCTTTTCTGCAAGGTCAAGAGTAATTGCACCGTTCTCCCTGAGCCAGTTGTAAACGATGATGTTGGCCTTACCGGTAGCGCCTACTGCACCGAACCTTGTAGAACGGAGCACGCTGGCAACGAAGGTTGCAACAGCATTCTTCTTGCCGATGATGTTAGGAATCTGGTTCTGATCGATCATCCTGCAAGCGAGCATGGTACCAAGGGCATTAGCCTTAACCTTCTCTATGGTCAGGGCCTCTGAACCAAGAGCCTCCTCTACGGATGCGCCGGAAAGTGTCTGCTTAACGCCAAGACCCTGGGCAACTTCACGGAAGACAATGTTCCAGTAGAAAGCGTCTGCATCAAGATAATACTTGTTGGCATCGGTAAGGAGAGTATTGCCGGTAGGAGCTACGGTAGCAAAGAACTTCTCTGCGATTACGTTCTGGAACAGTATGGTACGGGTACCTTTCTCTTTCTGTACCTTCTCGTCGTAAGGAAGGTTGATAGCGATAACCTTGAAGCCGGCATTTCCGTTACCTGCATAATAGATAGCGTCGCAAGAGAAGATGCTTGAAGAAGTACCAGGGTTGAAGCTCTTGTACTTAGCATCTACAGGCAGGCTTTCCTGAAGCTCAGGAAGCATAGCGCTGATCTTTTCGAGTGCAGATGTACGATACATATCCTTAAGTACTACGAAGGCGCTGAAGGAAGCCTTGCGGCCGAAGAGCTTATCGTCAGCGGCAACGTTAGGACCAAGAACAAGATCCATGCGGCTGTCGGTCATGTTAAGCCATGCGATATCGGCATCGTAGTAGTTGTCGGTACGGAGAGCATCGATCTTCTTGAGCAGGTACTCGCGAACACTGGCCTTGATGGTAGTGTCGGCAGCCTGCTGCAGATAGTTGCAGATATTGTCGATGTTAGCCTTGTATGCGTCGTGATACCAAACGGTCTCGAGCGCACCGGCATCGTTCCTGCGGATAATGGTGTAAGGGCTGTTCTTAGCAGGATCTGCAAAGGCATCGAACTCCTCTACAGTCATGTCGGCCGGATAGAAGTTAGCACCAAGAGGACGGGCACCGTAACCCTCTACGAAGGAAGTATCGGTATTCCTGTCCCAAGGACCGTAGTTGATGTTTGCAAATGCGATGGCGTCCTTCTTGCCCTCGAGCTTAGCCATGAGGGAATCCTTGGAGCCGAAGTTCTGCTGCCAGTAAATCTTGTCGGTTTCCTGGGCAGCCTTCTTGAAGAGCTCGATAACAACCTTGCCGTTAGGGCTGAGGGTCTGAGCAGAAGAAGGAGTCTGAAGTGCTACGAGAGCATATTCACTGCTGTTGGTCTCAAGGGAGTGTTTGCTCTTGAAGGGGAACAGGGTGGTAAGCCAGAAGAAACCAAGTACGAAACCGATTACACCTACAATAATACCTACCCTAGCCATCTGCTTGGTCTCTACAAGACCGGTAGAAGAGGCAATGGCGTTAGGAGGAGTAGATATAGGGAACAGCATGGCGATGGAAGCGCAGACTGCGATGAAGCAGATCATAGCGTGGGTACCGCCAAGTGCAAAGAAGCTGTCATGGCTGGCTGCTGCAGGATCTGCCATACCCTCTGCTACTACGATGAGGATAGGGATAAGCAGGGCTGCGGTAGCTGAGTTACTAATGAAGTTGGAAAGGAAGTAGCATACAAGACCGGCAATCACAAGCACAAGCACAACGGACATTGAGCCGAAGGGGATGGCCTGGATAAGGGCCTTTGCAAGACCGGTTCCCTGAAGGCAGGTACCAAGAGCGAAGCCTCCGGCAACAAGCCAAAGAACACTCCAGTTGATCTGTTTGATATCTTCCTTAGAGAAGATTCCGGTGCAGGTAAGTACGCCAAGAGGAATAAGGGCAACTACATTTGAGTTGATTCCGGTGATGGATTCAGTAGCCCAAAGAAGGATGGTACCAACGAAGGTGATCCAAACAACCTTGCTCTTCCAGTCATTCTCACGCTTGTTTTCAGGAATCTCAAGTACGACTTTGTCGCTCTTGAAGGGGAAGAAGAACTGGAGGAGAATCCATGCAACAAAGATCATGATGGCAACATAAGGCACCATGCGGATCATCCACTCGCCGAAGGTTACCTCATATCCGGACTCTGCAAGGAACTTAACTGCAGTAGCGTTAGGAGGGGTTCCGATAGGAGTACCGATACCACCAAGGTTTGCTGCTACAGGAATTGCAAGAGCAAGACCTACCTTACCTTTGTCACCGGCAGGAAGTACTGCAAGTACAGGAGCCAGGAATGCGAGCATCATGGCAGCGGTTGCAGTGTTGCTCATGAACATAGAGAAGATGGAGATCACAATGAGGAAGCCAAGGAGCACCATCTTAGGCTTGGTGCCGAAAGGCTTCAGCAGGTGACGAGCAAGAGTTACGTCAAGACCGTACTTCTCTGCCATGATTGCAAGCACGAAGCCGCCCAGGAAGAGCATTACTACCGGGTCTGCAAATGACTTCATGATGTCAGTGTAGCCTACAAGCTGGCCGTATTCAGGCTTGCAAAGGAAGCCGATACCCTTGTTGGAGACTGTTAACAGTGAGAACACTATCACCAACAGGGAGGTTGTCCAGTTGGGGATGATCTCAAACATCCACATGAGCGCGGCAAACACGAAGAGTGCGATGACGCGCTGCTGAACTACTGTGAGACCGGGGATTCCAAAGAAATCTACCGGCACAGCGACCAGGAAGATTGTGACCAGGAGCACAATCGGCAGAAGGACACAAAACTTAAAATTAAATTTAGATTTGCCCATTATTATAATTATTTGATATTATTTTCGGTCTATCTTGCAAAATTACTAACTATATAGCTATTAACCAAAAATAAATAAGAAACCCTCCGGTTTCCGGACCCCCTTGTCACCTTTCGGTGACGTTCCCCCTAGCCGGGGGTGGCACGTCCTTGAAACCGGAGGGTTTCTTATTTAGTGGGCTATCTTTAGATAGTACCCTGCTCAAGCATAGCCTGTGCTACCTTCATGAAGCCGGCGATGTTGGCACCCTTAACGTAGTCAACCTTACCGTCAGGCTGGGTACCGAACTTAACGCACTGCTCGTGGATGCTCTTCATGATGAAGTGGAGTTTGTCGTCAACCTCCTGAGCGTCCCATGAAATATGCTCTGCGTTCTGAGTCATCTCAAGACCGGAAGTAGCTACACCACCAGCGTTAACGGCTTTGCCAGGAGCAAAGAGGATACCGTTGTTCTGGAAGTAGTGGATAGCACCGGGCTGGCAACCCATGTTGGATACCTCGCAGCAGCACCAGCAACCGTTGGCAACGAGTTCCTTTGCATCGTCCTCTGAAAGCTCATTCTGGAATGCGCAAGGGAGAGCGATGTCTACAGGAATGCTCCAAGCCTTCTTACCGGCGGTGAACTGAGCCTTGCCAGGGAACTTGGTAGCCATATCCTCTACCTTGTTGCGATTAGAAGCACGCATATCAAGCATGTAGTCAATCATTTCCTTGGTGATACCGTCAGGAATGTGGCAAACGCCGTCAGGACCGGAGATGGCAACAACCTTTGCGCCAAGCTCAGTAGCCTTGGTAGCAGCGCCCCATGCTACGTTACCGAAGCCTGAGAGAGCAACTTTCTTACCCTTGATGTCCTTACCTGCCTTTGCAAGAAGGTGCTGGGTGAAATAGAGAGCACCGAAACCGGTAGCCTCAGGACGAAGGATAGAACCGCCCCAGGTGCCGCCCTTACCGGTAAGAACGCCGGTGTTGTACTGGCGAGCCAGCTTCTTGTACATACCATAGAGGTAACCAATCTCACGGCCACCTACACCTACGTCACCTGCAGGAACATCCTGGTCAGGGCCGATGCAGTTCCAAAGCTCAAGCATGAATGCCTGGCAGAAACGCATGATTTCGTCGTTTGACTTGCCAACGGGATCGAAGTCAGAACCACCCTTTGCACCACCCATAGGAAGGGTTGTAAGAGCGTTCTTGAAGGTCTGCTCGAAACCGAGGAACTTAAGCATTGAAGGGGTTACAGCCTTGTGGAAGCGGAGACCGCCCTTGTAGGGACCGATAGCGCTGTTGAACTGAATACGATATCCGAGGTTGGTCTGTACCTCGCCCTTGTCATCAACCCAAGTAACTCTGAATGTAAAAATACGATCAGGCTCAACCATTCTTTCAACGATCTTTGCCTTTTCGAACTCAGGATGCTGGTTGTATACGTCCTCGATAGACTCGAGAACTTCCTGAACAGCCTGGAGATACTCTTTCTCAAGAGGATACTTGGCCTGAAGTTTGGCCATGATGTCTTGTGTCTTCATTATATTTTAAAATTTTTAAAGGTTTTACGATTAACACTGCAAAAATAGCAATAAAAACGATAAAATATTCAAAAATTGTAAGAAAAAAGGGAGATGCTTAAAAAATTTCGCATCTCCCATAATTTTACTCTAATTATCAGACTACTGCTGCATTGTCTGTGCCTGCGCCTGAAGCTCTGCCTGCAGTGACTCCAAGGTTCTTCCAGCGGGAATACCCATCACCTTGCGAGCCTCCGGTGTAAGATCTACACTCTGTTTGGCATCAATGTAAAGAATTGAGTTAACATCGAACACATAGATGTAACCACCCTTCTTTGCCAGATCATTCACAACCTCGCGAGCCTTCTGGTAGATAGGGGCCATCTTGTTGTTCTGGAGCTGCTGAAGGTCAGCCTGAGCAGACTGCTGAAAATCCTGAATCCTGCTGCTCATTTCCTGAAGCTCACGCTCCTTGCTCTCTCTTACTGAAGCAGTCCATGTAGAAGCCTTCTGCTGGTACTGCTGATATTTATTCTGAGCCTCTTCCTGCATCATCTGCAGTTCTTCCATAGCATCTTTCTGAGCCTTCTGGAGAACTACACGGGCGGAATCGGCTGCAGGTGACAATGCAACCAGTTCGTCATAATTAACGTGAGCGAATTTTACGCTCTGGGCTGAAGCAGCGATACCAATGAATGCTGCGGCAGCGATTACGATCAATTTTTTCATATCCTTTTAAATGTTTTATTTTCGTTTAGGCAATTATCTTCCTTCAAATATCAGACCATTCTAGAATTCCTGACCAATTACGAAGTGGAACTGACTGCCACCCTTCTCTCCGTTGGCATCTTTGTCGAAGCCGTAACCCCAGTCGATACCGATGAGTCCGACAACCGGCAGGTAGATTCTGACGCCCGCACCTGCGGACCTCTTAATATGGAATGGATTGAATTTGCGTATATCGGACCATGCATTACCACCCTCTGCGAAGATGAGTGCGTAGATTGTGGACTGAGGCTGCAGGATGATAGGATAACGGAGCTCTACAGAGAACTTGTCATATACGTTACCTGCATAGTTGTAACCGTTACTGTTGTATGAGCTGACCTCCATCGGGGTAAGAGAGTAGTTCTCATAACCACGCAGTGAAATAACCTCATTACCATAGTTGCTGTAACCGGTCATACCGTCACCACCAACGAGGAAGCCCTCGAACGGAGAATAACCCCACCTGCGGTTGTAGTAGCCAAGGTAACCGAACTGAGTCCTGGTCTTCAGGATAAGGTCGCCCACAATCTTGGTATAGAAGTCTGCCTTGAACGTCCACTTGTGGTATTCGATCCACTTGTAGCGGTCTTTTGCAGACCAGTTGTCGTAGTTGATATCCTTGTAGCTCTTAACCCTGACAGGATTGCCATTGTCGTCCAGCGTACCTTTATCCTTCCTTCTGAAAAGTGAGAAAGGAGGAGTCAGCTGCAGTGAGAATGATATATCTGAACCCTGACGGGGGAAGATCTGCTGGTCGGTAGATGTTCTGGACAGGCCGATCGTATAGCTGATATTGTGTGCTACACCGTCATCGAAGATGAAGTAGTTGGAGTACCAGTTGCGGAGCCTGTAAACCTGCCAGCTGAGGGAGTTGTACAGTACAAAGTAGTTATCAGGCCACTCGAGACGGTTGCCAAGTCCTGCTGACAGACCGAAGATCTCCATTTCCCTGTTGTGGCTACGGATGTTCCATGCCAGGTAAGAGTCTGTCTGACGGGTATAGTAAGCCGACAGGCTGAGGGAAGTAGGCTTCTTGCCGAAGAGCCAAGGCTCCATGAAGCTGAGTGAAAGCGCAGTATAATAGGTACCGCTGGTCTGCAGACGAAGCGCAAGGGTCTGAGCGTCTCCCAGAGGAACCGGACGCCATGCGGATTTGTCTCCAATCCTTCTGGTAGAGAAGTTGTTGAAGCTGATACCGACAGTACCGATGAAGGTTTTGCCACCCCAACCGCCGGAGAGCTCCAGCTGGCTGGAAGGTTTCTCTGTCACATTGTAGATAAGGTCTACGGTATTTGTCTGCTCGTCCGGAATGATGGAATAACCGTCACTGCTGTACATGGCCTCAGGGTCGAACTGGCCCATGGAGGCAATTTCACGGATGGAACGCTCGAAGTCGCTCTGGCTGTAAAGATAACCGGGACGGGTGAATATCTGGCGGCGCACTACCCTTTCGTTGGTAAGGTCGTTGCCGTTGATGACGATGTTGTTAAGGGTAGCCTGCTTGCCTTCCACGATTCTCATTTCCACGTCCACTGAATCGCCCTCGATGGTAAGCTCTACAGGCTTGATGTTTATGAAGAGGTAACCGTTGTCACGGTAGAGTTTGGATACGTCGTAGTCGTTCTGGCCACCGCCGCCCAAAAGCCTCTTCTGCATGGTTACAACGTCGTAAACATCACCTTTTTCTACCTGCAGCACGCTGTTCAGGACGTCGGCGCTGTAAACAGAGTTTCCAGTCCAGGTAATGTTGCGGAAGTAGTACTTGCGCCCCTCGTCAATGTCGATGCCGATGCTTACGCGGCCGTCGGGAATTGTATAAACAGAGTCCTTTACAATTCTGGCGTCACGGTAACCGGCCTCGTTGAACTTCTCTATGACGTTCTTCTTGTCGTTCTCGTACTCCTTGGCGTTGAACTTCTTGCTGTTGAAGAAGTTATACCACTTCTTAGCCTTGGTCTTCTTCATGGAACGATAAAGCTGATAGGTGCTTATATGGTCGTTACCAGTGAAGTCGATATCCTTGATTTTGGTCTTCTTACCCTTTTCTATGTTGAAGTTTACGCGGATCGCATTACGAACGATGGTGTCTTTCTGCACCTCCGGGGTAACCTTCACGTTGGAGAAGCCTTTTTCCCTGAAATAACGGGTAATAATGTCGCAGCTTGTCTTTGACACGTAGTCAGAGAACTCGCCGCCACGACGAAGGTTCAAACGCTCCTGAAGGTCTTTCCTTTCTCCGTTCTTGATGCCGGAATAAGACCATCTGGACACACGGGGACGCTCTTTGATGACAATCTTAAGGTAGATTGAGTCTCCGTTATAAGAGAGTGAATCCGCAGAAACAGCTACGTCGCGGAAATACTTCTGTGCCCACAGACGGGTGATGACATTGCTGATGTCGTCACCGGGAACGGTTATCTTTGCACCTTTGTACAAACCGGCCAGCTGTGAAATCTGGTTCTCACTGAAATATGTATTGCCCTGCACCCTGACGTCACCCACAATGTACTGCTTGGGAGTTCCATAATTGAAATCCGGCAGATTATTCTGGGCCAGAAGTGCCTGCGATGACACCAGCACCGCAGCTATAAGGCCGAATATCCTGTATAATCTTCTCATATATTTATTTTACAGCCCGCAAAGATAACTAAATTATTTCACTTTTCCATACCTGCGGTCCCGTCGTGCATACTCTTCCAGAGCTTCCTTCATGCAGGCACGGTCAAAATCGGGCCAGAGGACCTTGGTAAAATAGAATTCTGAATATGCGCCCTGCCACAGAAGATAGTTGCTTAGGCGCTGCTCGCCGGAGGTACGGATAATCAGGTCAGGATCCGGAATGCCGGCGGTAACAAGCAGGGAGCTGAAGTCTTCTTCCTTAAGGCCTTCAATATAAGCCTTGGGATCTACGGACTTAAGGGCCTTGGAAGCTAACTGCTTGGCAGCCTGCAGGATATCCCACTTTCCACTGTAGCTGATAAACAGAATCATGGTTATCCTCTTGTTGTTCGCGGACATCTCCATGGCCTTGTCAATAGCCTCGTTCAAAATATCCGGAAGGGAAGCCCTGTTGCCAAGAACCACAAAGCGCACCCCGTTTGCCATGAAATTGTCAAGCTCGTTAAGTATGGATTTAAAGATGAGTTGCATGATATAGCCCACCTCTTCCTTGGAACGCCCCCAGTTCTCTGTAGAAAATGCGTACAGGGACAGGTACTCTACGCCGTTGTCGGCGCACTCCTTCAAGGAGTCGCGAACACTCTGCACGCCACGCAGGTGGCCCTGCACTCTTTCCAGTCCCTTCTCCTGGGCCCAACGCCCGTTACCATCCATGATGATGGATACGTGACGCGGTATTCTTTTTCCTTCTTCTGATTGCATCTGATTGATTATCAAATATTTCGCTTATCCTCGCCCCAGAAAAGCCTGCTTGTGAGGGCAGAAACGAACTCTGATTTGGCGAGCCGGATTCTTTTAAGCGAAAACTGTGCCATTGCAACCTCCAGTGTCCATTCGGGATCTATTTCCACGGTCTGATTATCCATTGTCATGGTAACCTTCGGATCCCTGGACTTTATGCTGATACTGATTCTGGATGTGTCCGGAACCACAAGCGGACGTACATTAAGGTTGTGGGGGCAGATAGGTGCAATAATCAGCACCTTTGTATCCGGCATACAGATAGGACCGCCGACAGAAAGTGAGTAAGCTGTTGAACCTGAGCTGGTTGCAACAAGCAGACCATCGGCCCAATAGGTAGGCAGGGTTTCACCGTTGATGGAAACCTCTATTCCAAGCACGCCTACACCTATCCTGTGGATAGAAACCTCATTTACAGCATAGGGAAGCAGGCCAATATCCTTGCGGGAATTCTTACCACGAAGGGTGGCATTGAGCATGGTTCTGTACTCTACGGAAAATTCTCCCTCAAGAAGAGCGGGAAGCACAACCTCCGGGCTGTTCTCTGACAAGAAGCCCAGGCGGCCGAAATTGACACCCAGGATGGGGATGCCCACGTCTGAGACCGTCTGTGCTGCGGAAAGGAAGGTTCCGTCACCGCCAATACTGAGGACAAGGTCCGTCAGGGGGCGGATGTCAGCCTTGGATTCTATCTCGTACAGCTCGTAAGAGGCGGAGCGCAACTGGTTGCATAGTGCTATGTAGCGCTCGTTTTCCTTTAAGCCCTGCTTAAGCAGGAATATTCCTATTTTCATTTATGTCGGTTTTTCGTTTAACTTACAAAATTAATACTTTATTTATAATATTTTAACAATTATGCCTATTTTTGTGTCGAACTATGACCAAATATTAACTGCAACAACAATTCAAGATGACTAGATTAAGCGTAAATATCAATAAGATAGCTACAATCCGCAACGCCCGCGGCGGCAACATGCCGGACGTGACAAAGGCAGCCGTGGATTGTGAAAACTTCGGAGCGGAAGGCATTACCGTTCACCCCAGGCCGGACCAGAGGCATATCCGTTACTCCGACGTCTATGCCATCCGTCCCCTGATCAGGACAGAATTCAACATAGAGGGCAACCCCATCCCTGATTTCATCAAACTTGTGACAGATGTTGTACCGGACCAGGTGACCCTTGTTCCGGACGCCCACGATGCCATAACCTCCAATGCCGGATGGGACACCATCAAGCACAGAGATTTCCTGACCGATGTTTGTAAAGAATTCAAAGCCAAGGGAATACGCACGTCAATTTTCATTGACGCCAAGCCGGAAATGGCAGAAGGAGCAGCCCTTACAGGCTGCGACCGGGTAGAGCTTTACACCGCCGACTACGCAGAGAATTATCCTAAGGATCCAGAGGCCGCAATCAAGGATTTCCTGGCCACCGCAAAGAGGGTCCGCGAATGCGGGCTCGGCCTGAATGCCGGTCATGACCTCAACCTTCAAAATCTGGCTTATTTTGTTAAAACCATCCCCTGGACAGATGAAGTCTCAATCGGCCATGCCGTAATTTGCGACGCACTTTACATGGGTCTTGAGAATACCGTCAAAGCTTATCTCGAGGCCATCAAAAGGGGTCAGGAAGAGGCTTTTAGGGCATAAAACTCAATTTTATTACGTCATTTACAGATAATTGACTTATATTTGCACTCTATGCGCGTAGCGTGCGCATGGTTTTTGGAAGAAATAAAACAAAACAAAAGAATATGAACAACAAACCAATGATTCTGAGCGTAATTGCTCTTGCAGCAGTTATCGTTCTTGGCATCCTCCAGTTTACCGGTGGTTGCAAAAAAAGCGCAAATGCAGTTCCCGTACAGGCAGACTCAATTAAGGCTGCTCCCGGTTCAATCGTTTACTTTGACCTTGAGAGAGTAGCCGCAGAATATGACTACGCCAACGAACTGGGAGATGCAACTGAGAAGAAGATCAAGGGTATCACCGACGAAGTTACCCGCCGCGGAAACCAGCTTCAGAACCAGGTAAACTCTTTCAACAGCGAATACAACAAAGGCAACCTGACCTCTTTCCAGGCAGAGCGTAAGGCTAAAGAGCTCCAGACCAAGCAGCAGGAGTTCGACGCTTACTATCAGCAGCAGCAGCAGATTGTAGCTGAGGAAAGGACCGTTATGCTCAACAAGATTGGCAACGCCATCATGGAGTATGTACAGAAGCTCAACGAGCAGAAGCAGTACGGCCTTATCATCACCACCCAGGGTGTCAGCACCATCGCAGCAGGCAACGCCGGTCTTGATATCACCAGCGAAATTATTGCCGGCCTGAACGAGGAATACGTTCAGAAGAAAGCTAAAGGCGAAATCGAATAAACAACAATCCTTTCCGGCATGAAGACGGTAAAGAGAATATTTTTAATCTGTGCCCTGTGGCTCATGGCGGTTGCAATACCGGCAAGAGCCCAGGACATTGATTATTTCATCCATACCGTCCGCTGGTACGAAGGCATTAAAGACATATCCAAGAAGTACGATGTTCCCGTAGAGGTCATCATGGATATGAACGGCCTTGAAAAACCTAAAGTCAAGAGCCGTCAAAAGATTAAGATTCCTGCTAACCTGGACCAGTACTACCGCGTAAAGGCTGCCCAGAACGGCACCCAGAGCACAGTAAGCGCTTCGGACGAGCAGGATCAGGCAGACAAGAAAGAACCGGAGAACAAGGAGCCCGAGAAGGACGAGGACGACGGCTTCTTCCTGTTTGGCCACAAAGACAAGGTAGATGCAATACTGCTGCTTCCGCTTGGCAATGCATCTGACAATTACTATGACTTTTACAGCGGAGCCCTGCTGGCGGCCAAAGATCTTGGAGAAAGAGGCATTAACGCCGACATCATCGTAATAGACTTTAACGGCACCAGCGTTCCCGAGTCCCTGGCAGAGAAGCTGCATAATTCTGACATCGTGATAGGACCGGTGGCAGAGAAGGGTCTGAAGCTAGTCGCAGAAGCTGCAGGCAAGACCGCAGTAGTCTCCCCTCTTGATCCCAGGGCCATCGCTCTTGCAGATTCTACCTCCAACTTTGTACAGGCTCCGGCAGCCTCTGCCGCCCAGTACACAGAGCTTGCATCCTGGCTTGCAGAAGAGACAAGGTACGGAGAGAACGTAGTCCTTGTTTCAGAGACGGGAGCAGAGGAATCCGCCGGCATGAAAGCGCTCAGGAAAGCTCTGGAAGACAGCCGCATCGGCTATAAAAACCTCAACTACAGCATTCTGGAGGGCAGAAACGTCCTTAAGCGCTACGAGCAGGTAATGTCCGCCGACACCTGCAACAGGATTGTAGTCCTTTCAGAAAAAGAGGCTTTTGTGAACGATGTTGTCAGAAACCTGAACCTGATGATTTACAACAAGTACAGCGTAGTACTGTACAGCGCATCCAAAATCAGGTCCTTCGACACCATCGACATAGAAAACCTGCATGCAGTGAATCTTCACGTATGCTGCTCATACTTCATTGATTACGACGATCCCAGGGTCAAGAAGTTCATCCTTTCCTACAGGGCGCTGTTCAACACAGAGCCTACGCAGTTTGCGTTCCAGGGCTACGATGTCACCGGCTACTTCCTTTCGGCCTGCAATAACTACGGCCGTTCATGGTACAAAAAAATTGCCCGTTCAGGCAATTCAAGAATGCTTCAGGCAGACTTCAGGTTCTCTAAACTTGACGATGGCGGCCTTGTGAATACCGGAATCAGAAGGATTATTTACGAGCCTGACTATTCAATAAAGATTCAGCATTAGCCATTGCCTGCGGTGTAATCACGGAACCGCTTAACATTCTGGCTATCTCTTTAATACGATCTTCCCTGTCAAGCTGTTTTATATAAGAAACGGCGCGGCCTTGTGCTATTTCCTTGGTAACAAGCAGATGAGCGCTTCCCTTTGCGGCAACCTGCGGCAGATGAGTGATTGCAAATACCTGCATATCTTCTCCCATACGGCATATCATGGAACCCATGGCATCTGCGACGCTGCCGGAGATTCCGGTATCTATCTCATCGAAGATTAGTGTTGGCATGGCGGTATAGCGGGCCATCAGGTCCTTGACAGAGAGCATAATCCTGGAAAGCTCGCCGCCGGAAGAGCATTTGCTTACGTCCTGAAGATTGCTGCCGGTCGCAGAGAACGTGAAAAGTACGGCATCAGAGCCGCTTGCGCCCTGGGGAATACCCTCAAGCTTAACGTCAAACCTTGCGCCCTTAAGAGAAAGGTCCTGAAGGGACTTGGTAATGGCAGCGGCAAAAGGCACCGCTGCATCAGCACGCTTACTGTGAAGGGCGGATGAAACCTTGTCCAGCTCTTTCTGCAGGGCATCGATGCCACGGGCAAGGCTGTCACGGCGCTGCTGAAGCTCATCGGAATCGAAAAGGGCGGATGACAGGGCATCCCTCTTTGCAATTAGCTCCGCCTCTGTGCGAACGGAATGCTTGGAAAGAAGGCTATAAAGCAAGGACATCCTGGCCTCTACGGCCTCCAGGCGCTCCTGGGACACGTCGGTGGACTCTTCCAGTGAAGAAATTTCTGAATGGATGTCGTCCAGTTCAGCCTTGATGGAATCTATCCTTTCAGAAAGGGAATCTGCGGCAGAGACAAAGGGCGCTATCCTGGACAGAGTCTTTGATACTTCCTTTAGCGATGCAGACATTGAAACGTCTTCGCCTTCAAGAAGCTGTCCTGCCTTTATAAGGGAAAGCTTAATCTCTTCTGCGTTTGCCAGAATCTTCTGCTCCTGCTCCAGTTCTTCAAGCTCCCCTTCACGCAGCCTGGCATCATCCAGCTGCTTGAACATCAGTTCGTTGAAGTCCCTTTCCATTGCAAGGCGCGCAAGCTTTTCCTCTGTTTCTGCAAGGCTGCGGCGGTCTGCCTGCAGCTGCTTCCAGAGCCGCTCGCACTCCCCTTTCAGCTGCGATGCGCCGGCATAGGCGTCAAGGACGGAAAGGCGGAAGGTCGGATCTGACAATTTTAGTGTCTGATGCTGGGAATGAATGTCTACAAGGCGGGAGGCGATGGCAGAAAGGTCGTCCTTGCTTACCGGCTCGTCGCAAATAAAGCAACGGGAACGGCCGGTAGTGGACACTACCCTTCTTATTATTATATTGCCTCCGTCCCAAGGCAGGTCAAGACCGGCAAAAACCGACTCCAGGGCGGCATCCCCACTGCAGTCGAACTCGCCCTCCACCACGCAGGTGTCGGACAACGGGCCTACAGAAGAGGCGTCGGCCTTGCCACCTGTCAGAAGCGATATCGCTCCCAGCAGAATGGACTTACCGGCTCCGGTTTCTCCCGTAATAATGACCAGACCCGCAGGAAAAGATATTTCCAGCGAGTCTATCAATATAAAATTCTTAACCTTTAAAGACTTGAGCATCAGAGAAATAACTATTCCTCAGAGTCGTGCTGAGCCATGCGGTAGTAGAGATCTCCCTCTTCGAACTCCTCTATGGCAACAAGACCCGGCTTGGGCTGGCGCTCATAGTATTTGGAGATTTCAATCTGCTCACGGTTCTCGAACACTTCCTCAAGGGTGTCGCGCTCGTTCTTGAAATCCTCAAGCTTCTTGTTGAGCTCTTTCTTCTCCTGAAGGGCTATCTGGTTTGCCCTCTTATAAAGTATTACTACTGACTCGTAAATGTTGCCCGTAGGCTCTGCAAGCACCCTTACGTCGCGGGTGATTGTGTTTGTAGGAACTTTTTTCTTATCCATATCTTTATTATTGTTCTACCTTCATATACCGGGAGAACATTTCAAAAAGTTTCAAAATTTTTCAAAGGGGACGGACTATTTTTTTGCAGCGGCCTTTCTTTCACGCTCGAAGTCCTTGTCCTTCATCTTGTCGGTAGCGTCTTCTCCAACAGCCTTACCAACGGCCCTCTGGGCGCGCAAATACATGGCATTCAGCTCTTTGCGGTAAGGAGAATCCGGAATCTCGCCAATAAAGTTCAGATAATCATCAATGAAATCAAGATATCTTTCCTTCTGCTTGCCCGGAATACTGTTCTTAGCATACTTGTAAGAAGACATGGCAATATAGTAAAGGATATCCTCGCGGTAAATGTTATCAGGATCATTCTTGATGATATTCTTGAAAGCCACGCGGGATGCCTTGAAATCCTCCATCTTATAATAGAGCTTTGCGTTTTCGAAGGCCTTCTTGTCAAGACGGTCGTTCAGGGTCTTGGACATTGCAATACACTCGCTTGCCCTGCCTTCGTTGGGATAATCCCTAAGATACTCGTCAATTGCATTGATTGCGGTATATGTGGGAATCTGGTCAAGCTCGTACCTGAGGGTAGAACGGTAAAGGCAGTCTATGCGCATGAACCTTGCCTCTGAAGAGAAGGCGCTGCGGGGGAAGTTGTTGACAAACTTAGAGAAGTTTGCCTCTGCTGTATAGTAGTCCTTGTTCTTGTAGTTGCTGAGTCCCCAGTAGAACTGGACGGTGTCGTCGCGCTCCGTTCCGGTTGTCATTACCGACAGTGACTCGAACAAACTGGCAGCCTTGCGATACTTGCCTGAATTGAAGTAATTGAAGGCGGCATCGTACTTAGCATCTACGTCGTTGCTCATTAGCAATGCATCAAATTTGGATGAGCATGCTGCAACTGCTGCGGCAATGGCCAGAAAGAGGAATAATTTCTTTATCATTTCTTAATTTATTTAAGCGTGGCCAGGAAGCGTTCTGCGTCCAGGGCTGCCTGGCAGCCCGATGCGGCGGCTGTAACCGCCTGGCGGTAATTTCTGTCCCTGATGTCTCCTGCGGCAAACACCCCGGGGACTGCTGTACGGGACGAGCCTGCTTCTGCTACAATGTAGCCATCCTGATCTGTCCGCAGGTACTTTGCAAACAGTTCTGAATTGGGATGATGGCCAATTGCAAGGAAAAAGCCGTCAATTGCTATATCAAAAACCTTACCATCCTTGCGAAGAAGGCGAGCTCCTGTAACACCGGCACCGTCTCCAAGCACCTCCTGGGTGTTGCAGTTCCACAAAATTTCTATGTTCTGACGGGCGAAAACTTTCTCTTGCATCGCCTTTGAAGCACGAAATACATCACGCCTTACAATCATGTAAACCTTACGGCACAGATTGGAAAGATATACTGCTTCTTCGCAGGCAGTATCTCCGCCGCCCACTACGGCAACGTCCTTGCCACGGTAGAAAAAGCCGTCGCAGGTTGCGCATGCAGATACGCCCATTCCGCGGTACTGCGTTTCTGAAGGAAGGCCAAGATACTTTGCCGATGCACCTGTGGCGATGATTACGGTCTTTGCAGTCACAGTCCTGCCGGCATCGTCCTTAAGTACAAAAGGATGAGCGTCAAGGGCAGCATCGACAATGAGGCCGGAACGGATTTCCGTTCCGAAGCGAAGAGCCTGATCCCTCATATCGGCCATAAGGGTTGCGGCATCCGCGCCCTTGGGGAAGCCGGGAAAGTTCTCTATGACCGTTGTGGTCAGAAGCTGGCCTCCGGGTTCCAGACCCTCATATAAAAGGGGCTCCAGACCGGCACGGGACGCATAAATAGCGGCCGTGTAGCCTGCAGGACCGGATCCTATTATTACACAATTCTTGATGTTGTCCATAAAAACATTTCTTGCAATCTGCAAATATACGAATCTGTTCGGATTTTTGGAAATTATATGTAACTTTGTCTCATTAGTAACAGGTCAGTATGCCCAATTCATTCCCGCCTATACCCTCCCAAGAGGAATTCAAGTCCATGCTTCGCAAGCGCAACCTGAAGGCCACATCCCAGAGGCTTGCAGTCCATTCCGCAATGGCGGCCCTGGTCCATGCCAGCGCAGATATGGTTACGGAGTATATTCGGGCAAACTCTACCGTCAAGGTTACGCCTTCGTCCGTTTACAACATCCTGGCCCAACTGGCCCTATGCGGCATATACAAATACAGGCTAAGCGCAAACAACAAGATGTATTTTGACGTTTGTTCAAGCCGCCACCTGCACATGTACGATGTTGCAAACCATACCTTCAGGGATCTTCCTGTTGACGAGATGCTGGACCTTGTACACGAGCGCCTTGGCAAGAAGCGCTTCAGGGGGTACAAGGTAGAAGGGGTTGATATTGTGATACTTGCCAGACCAAACAAAAAGCAGTAAAGATGAAAAAGTTTCTGTCGGTCATAGCCATCGCCCTTAGCCTGGTGGCATGTAAAAAAGATAATACCGTCCTTCATGGCCTCACTTCCATGGGAGACCTTGTTGGCAACAGCCTTTATACGGACGAAGGTCTTGTTTTGACAATTACAAAGGCCAGTTGCAAAGAGGGCTATGACGTAAACGAAAGACTGTATTTTTATTGCGATCTTCTTAAGGAACTTGCCCCTAACAAGTACGAGATTGAACTTAAAGACTGGGTTAGGGTGCTCCGCAAAAATGTTATTCTTTCAAGTGCCATAGAGGATGACGACGCCCTTGGCCATGAACCCATTCATCTGGGCAGCGCCTGGTATGCCGGCGGTTACCTTAATATGAATGTGGGCATTATGTATAAGAAGGACTCTGAAACCAAGCACATTCTTAACCTTGTGCTTCTGCAGGACCAGTCAGATGACAATAACCTTGTTTTCCAGCTGCGTCACAATGGTAACGGTGAATCCGGTACCAGTCCCGACCACATTAGCGGCAGCACTTATTTCTCTGTTCCCATCAGTTCTATCATTCCCAAGGGGAAAGATCAGATTAACGTCAAGATTCTCTGGTCCTGGTATCAGTATTCAGAAAAGACCGGCGACTACGAAATCGTAGAAAAATCCACCGAAGGGACAATATAAAAAAAAGCTGGCCGAAAAGCCAGCTTTTTTAAGGGGTGAGTGATGGGGCTCGAACCCACGACACTCGGAACCACAATCCGATGCTCTACCAACTGAACTACACTCACCATGTTTGGGACCGCAAAGATAGTTAAATTTTTGCAGTCTCCAAATTTTTAGTACGCTTTTATGCGGAACATGAAGCCAAGTTCAATACGATTGGTATTGTAATCAGGAGTATTGATCCTGCTGTACTTGAATTTACGTCCTACATAAGCGAGGAAGAAACGAAGGTCCTGATCCTTAAGCGGATAGTATTCCAGGGCACCGATATAACCATATGACTTGCGGAAGGTTCCAAGATCCTTGGTATGGGTTGTCTCGTACATACCCTTTGCCATAAGGTTGAAGCCCTCTGCGAACTGCCAGTTGGCCTTTGCAACGAAGGTCTGGTAGCGAACGTCGGTCTGGTAACCGCCGCCAAGTTCGGCAGTAGCTATCTTAAGGCGGTCAAGGCCTTCCCATGCACCCATATAATCAAAGTAAATCTGGAACTTGGGCAGATTCAATGACTGGCCCAGGGTAACCATCTTGTCAGTATAGCCCTTGGCCTGATTATAAATACCTGTAGCCCAACGGGTTGAGATAAGGCCATCAAACATGTTTCCATTCCAGTTAATCAGGTATGAAAGCGGATGGTTCGATGCCTTCAGCAGCTTTCCGTCTGCAGTAACGGCGCCGGCGCCATACTCGTCGATAAATTTGCCGCTGTATGAATTGGTTACGTTCAGCACAAGTTCATGACCCTTTGCAGGATAGACTGCCAGGGCAACGCCGGGGAGGAAGTTGTCCATGCAGTCTATGAAGTCTGAGTACTGGTAAATGTACATAGGGTTTTCGTCAAACTCGAAGCCGCCCCAGAACTGGCACATTTTACCGCCCATCAGGGTTACGTAGTCGTTGAACTTCCAGCCCATCATCATAATATCGGTAGCCTTGGCAAAGTTCTCTTCACTCATTGCCGCATTGCTCTTGTTAAGCCTGTGACGGAGACGATAGGTAAGATGCTCTCCAAACTGGCCCTTAATCTCAAGGCGGAGCTGCTTTGCGCGGAAGGCAGAATTCCAGTCACCGCCGGTAGTCTTGCCCATCTGATAGCTGGCAGCATAGTTAAGATAAACGTTGAAGGCCTCTGTCTTCTTTTCCAGATTGAGGACTCTCTCTGACAGTGACTTGTAGTCACCGTCATTGCCTCCGGTACCGGTATTGCCACCCTGGCCGAAAGCCGTCAGAGACAAAGCCGCAAAGGCAAAAATCGATAGTAATTTTTTCATATAAGTTTTGGATTAATATTTCATGAAGAATTCCTGAATCTCCTGCCAGTTGTGGGTCTTGGTAAGAGCCAGCATCAGCAGTACGCGTGCCTTCTGGGGGTTAAGGTCAAGGGCTGCCACAAAATGATACTTGGCATCGTCAACCTCGCTGTTAAGGCAGGTAGGACCTGTGGGGCAGCGGCTGGAACGTACAATCTGTATGCCCTGGTTCTGAGCCTTTACGGCAACCTCGAATACATCTTTATAGAAGTTTCCGTCACCTACGCCGGCCAGTACGATACCGTCGAATTTAGCATCTACAAAGGCCTGCATGGGCAGGGGTGAAGCATTTGCATAACCGTAAACGATGCCCACCTTGGGGAGTTTGTCAAGCTTGGTAACGTCGAACTCTGATTCTTTGGTATGCTTGTTCATGGGAGCCTGAAGAATGTGAGCCTCGCCGTTGTAAATGTAACCGATGATGCCGGAAGGACCGCCTTCGAAGGTGTCGCAATCAATTGTGTGTGTTTTGATTACTGTCTTTGCATCAAGCAGCTGATTGTTCATGCAGCAAAGTACGCCCATGCCCTTGCAGGCAGGTGAAACTGCAGCTGCAACTGCATTGTAAAGGTTGGCGGGACCATCTGCGCTGATAGCATTTGAAGGACGCATTGAACCTGCCAGAATAACAGGTTTGTCGCTCTTTACGGTAAGATTCAGGAAGTAAGCGGTTTCTTCCATGGTGTCTGTTCCGTGAGTGATGACAATACCGTCATAACCTTCTTCGTTCAAAAGGACATTGATGCGCTTGGCCAGTTTGAGCCAAACTTCGTCGTTCATATCCTGTGAGCCGATGTTTACAAGCTGCTCTCCGGAAATGTCGGCAAGCTGAAGGATCTGCGGCACGGCGTCGATGAGGGTCTGGATACCCACCTGGCCGGCTGTGTAGGCAGAAGAGGCAGAGGTTGCACTAACACCGGCGATTGTTCCACCGGTAGCTATGATGCGGATCTTGGGTTTTGCCACAAGCGTAAAGCTTAAGCACAGAGTCAGCGCAAGGGCTGTGATTAATTTAATGTGTCTCATAAGATTATGTGTAAATGGTTTTTACATTATGCTGATTAAGAGTAATCCTACCACTATGGATACTATGGTTGTGATAAAGCCGGACAGCTGGAAGGAGTGGTTTATGACAAACTTGCCTATCTTGGTTGTGCCGGTACGGTCAAAGCCGATGGCAGCGACCTCTGTGGGGTAAGTAGGCAGGAAGAAGTATCCGTTCACCGCAGGGAACATTGCAAGAAGAAGCATGGGCGGGATGCCAAGGCTTATGCCCACAGGATACAAGGTCTTGACGGTAACCGCCTGGGAGAACAGCAGGATACTGAAGATGAACAATGCCACTGCAAACAGTATGGGATACTGGGTGAACATGCCCTGCACCGCACCTGTAATGGCCTCCTGGTTATGGTTAAAGAAGGTGCTGCCCATCCAGGCAATACCAAAGATGGAAATCATAGCCGTCATTCCCGCAGAGAAAATGTTTCCCTTGACTGCGGCCTTGACGTCCGCCTTGCCAACAATCAGGATCAGTGCGGCAATTACCATCATCACCATTTCAATTATAGGATTCATGGACATTGGCGAGCCTGCCGAATTTAGCGGTCTCCAGGACGGGAAACTGCCCAGCAGGGCCACCACAACTACGCCGCAAAGGAAAACGGCAACGGCCCTTTTTGCATAAGGAGAAGCCTTTTTCTCTTCTACGGTCTCCCCTGCCGGCATCGTGTCCGGCTCTATAAGGCCTTCTTTAAGTCTGCGCTGGTATTCCGGATCTTCCTCAAGAGGCTTACCTACATGGTTCTGAACAAATGCAGCGACCAGTATGGAAATAATTGATGCAGGGATGGTTACAAGAAGAATATCCTTCATGCCTATTCCATGCCCGCCAAGCAAGCCATCGGACAGTACGGCAACCGTGGCGGCAGATACCGGAGAACCGGTAATACCCAACGATGCGGCTATGGTTGCGACGGAAAGGGGCCTTTCCGGGCGGATTTTGGCACGGGTCGCGATCTCTGAAATGATGGGCAGAAGGGCATAGCAGGTGTGTGCCGTGCCGGCAAGTATGCAGAGCAGCCACGTTGTCAAAGGTCCGTAATATGTAATTTGTGATGGATGCTTACGAAGGAAGCGGGCGGCGACATCTACCATGAAATCCAGTCCCCCTGCCGCCTGAAGGCAGGATGATGCCGTAATTACGGCAAGGATAATCATCATCACATCAATGGGAGTGTCACCCGGCTGGCAGCCGAAACAGAATACCAGAATGGCCACGCCCACCGTGCCGTAGATTCCCATTCCCAGTCCGCCTTTACGGGCACCGAAGAAGATCATGGCCAGAACAACAGCCAGCTGAAGGAACAGCATTAATGTATCCATACAGACAGTGTTTTTATAAAACGTTTTACAAATATACATAAAACTTTCGAAAACCCACTATTGCAGTTGTTAATTTTTATTTGTATCGGATTTTCTATAACTTTGCAGTTCCTAATAAAAGAAATATGGCAAAAGAAATAAAATTCTCCCTGGTTTACAGGGATATGTGGCAGTCATCCGGCAAATACGTGCCCAGGGTTGACCAGCTTGAAGAAGTTGCACCGGCCATCATCGACATGGGATGCTTTGACCGTGTAGAGACAAACGGTGGTGCCTTCGAACAGGTAAACCTCCTCTTCGGAGAGAACCCTAACATCGCCGTGAGGCGTTGGACTGCCCCCTTCCACAAGGCCGGTATCCAGACACACATGCTGGAAAGAGGCCTTAACGCATTGCGTATGAATCCTGTTCCGAACGATGTCCGCGAACTTATGTTCAAGGTTAAGAAGAAACAGGGCACCGATATCGCACGTTCATTCTGCGGTCTTAACGACCACCGCAACCTTAAGGGCTCCGTAATTGGTGCCAAGAAGGGCGGAATGATTTCACAGGTTGCACTTTCCATCACCCACTCCCCCGTTCATACCGTAGAGTACTATATGGGCATTGTGGACAAGGTGGTTGAGTACGGTGCAGACGAAATCTGTCTTAAGGACATGGCCGGCATCGGCCGTCCTAACGTGCTTGGAGAGCTTGTACGCGACATCAAGAAGAAATATCCTCACATCAAGGTTCAGTACCACGGCCACACCGGTCCCGGCTTCTCTGCAGCTTCCATGCTGGAGGTTGCCCGTGCAGGTGCGGACTATCTGGACGTAGCTGTCGAGCCTCTTTCATGGGGTAAGGTTCACCCGGATGTAATTACCATCCGCGAGATGCTCAAGTCCGACGGCTTCCTGGTAAAGGACCTGAACATGGACGCTTACATGGAGGTAAGGCGCCTGACCCAGAAGTTCATCGACGACTTCCTTGGCTACTGGATCAATCCTTCCAACGCAAAGATGACATCGCTGCTGGTAGGCTGCGGCCTTCCCGGCGGTATGATGGGCTCCATGATGGCAGACCTGAAGGGTTTCCAGGGCGCAATCAACGCAGCACAGCGCGCACACGGACGCCCGGAGATGTCTCTTGACACCCTTATGGTCAAGCTCTTCGAGGAAGTAGAGTACGTATGGCCCCGCCTTGGTTACCCGCCGCTCGTTACTCCTTTCAGCCAGTATGTAAAGAACACCGCCCTGATGAACCTGTTCAACATGCTTAGCGACAAACCTCGCTGGAGCACAATTGACAAGGATACATGGGGAATGATTCTGGGCAACATGGGTCAGCTTCCCGGCAAGCTTGCTCCTGAAATCGTAGAACTTGCCAAGAGCAAGGGTCTGGAATTCAGCACAGGCAACCCTCAGGACAACTATCCGGACGAGCTTCCTCACTTCCAGCAGATGATGAAGGAAGAAGGCTGGGACGAAGGCCAGGATCAGGAAGAACTCTTCGAGTTCGCAATGCACGAGCGCCAGTACCGCGACTACAAGAGCGGTATTGCAAAAGAGCGCTTCAACAAAGAGCTTGAGGACTTCCGCGCAAAGGCCGGTGCTCCTATCAACGTGGTTCGCCCCGTTGTAGAACTGCCCAAGTTTGATGTGGACGACTTCATGGCAAAGCATCCGGAGGCTATTCCGGTTCAGGCTCCCGTTAAGGGCCAGCTGCTGTGGCAGGTAGATGTTATCGATGACTCCAAGGCTCCCGTTGCCGGTACTGACGTTAAGGCAGGCACAGCCATGGGCTTTGTCCAGACTTACTACGGAATGGAAGAGATTCTTCCCGCCGCAGACGGCAAGGTTCTGGCCGTAATGGGCAAGCAGGGAGAGCATGTAGAGAAGGGAGAAATCGTCGCTTTTATCAAATAGAAAAACTTGCTTTTTCTTTAAAAAGTTAAACTTTGTGAAAACTTAGTTCAGCTTTGTGAAAATCTTAATGGCCGGGGGCTTCTCCCGGCCATTTTTTATTTTTCTGTTATCTACATTTGGCAAGTCAAAAAACGCATGAACTATGAAGATTTGCCAAATGAGCCCGGAAGAAAGACCCCGGGAAAAGCTGATGAAAATGGGCGCGGCAGCGCTTAGCAGCGCAGAATTATTATCAATAATACTAAGGACGGGAACAGGCAAAAAGAATGCTATAGAAATTGCCAGAGACCTACTTGCAGAAAATGGGAACAGGCTGTCCTCGCTTGCCCTGCTTTCCACAGAAAACCTTAAACTATCAGAAGGCATCGGTCCGGATAAGGCGGCGACGCTTGTCGCTTTATTCGAACTGGTAAGGCGTATGATGTCAGAACAGCCGGAACGCAACAAAACAGAGCTGCCCGATTCAAAATCTGTATTCCTGCTGATGGAGCCAAAGCTCAAGGGACTCGACCACGAAGAATGCTGGCTTCTGTACCTTACCAGGAACCTCAGGCTGATCGGTATTGAAAAGCTGACCAGCGGCACGCCCACAAGCACGGGGGTGGACGTACACATGGTAATGACAAAGGCCCTGGCAAAAAAGGCGCAGAGGATAATCATGGTCCATAATCACCCGGAAGGGAATCCCCTCCCCGGGCAGGCGGACCTGGAATTCACCATGAAACTGAAAAGTGCCCTGACGCCTGCCGGAATGATGCTCCTGGACCATGTAATCATCGGCGACGGCTGCTTTTACAGTTTTTCAGAAGAACAGCTGCTACACCTCAAAAGGGGTAAATACAACAAGAAAAGAATAATCACTAATAACTAAGACATGAAGCTGACAAAAAAATGGATGGCGGCAGCCATGCTACTGGCCTTTGCATGGGCATGCACAGACAATTTAACCCCTGTCCCGGACCCGGAAAAACCAGACGAGCTTGAACTGTCGTTCGGGTACAGCAGTCCTGTGGAATCTGAAGTCTGGACAAAAGCCAGACAGGCCGTAGAAGTTAACAGCGGCACAATAGTAGGGGCTGCCGTTGCCATTTATGACAGTAACGGCACACTGGTATTCCAGGACAAGGTTTCCGGGGCCTTCACCGGGTTTACAAAAACAGCCCGGCTTAATAAGGAAAGGGCCTATTCATGCTACATGGTAACGGGATACATTGCCGGAAAGATAGCCTTTCCTGACAGTGAATCCGCCCTGGAAGCCCTTGAAATAGAGAATGACAGCATGAACGGCAGCGGCCAATACGACTTGACCGCCACGCTGCGGGACTTCGGCCCGGACCGGGCCGGTTCTCTGCCAAGGATGAAGCCGTCTATGCTTGACCTGGCAGACGGAGCCTCTGACGGTAAAGTAACCGTACCCCTGCAATCCCTGTGGGCAAAGGTAGAAGTGGAATTCGACCCTTCCGCCCTGTCTTATTTGGATGTGAGCCTGTCCGGAGACGGAGTCCAGAAATGCGGCGCCAGGTACGGAAGCAGGGTCTTCCGGCCCTTCGCCCCAGGCGGCAGCATCAGTCTTGAAAAGATGGCCATGCTGCCCATGGAGAAAAGGACGGCGGAAGGCGGCGAGCCAACAGGCTCCTTCTGCTTTTATGTGCCTGAAAACATGTTCGGCAACCTACTGCCGGCCAATGCGTCATCGGACAAAAAGACTCCGTCAGAAGTAGAAAAAGAACATGGGGCCACAGTGCGGCAAGCCGTGGAGCAGTGCAGCGTAGAGCTGGAAAGCACGGCCAACGCGGACTGGGGAGACCAGGGGCTTCTAACCTACCGTTTCTGCTTGGGAATGAACGAGACCTCGAACTTCGATATCCGCCGCAATACCGCATATCACGTGATACTGACCGCTACCGCGGAGGGCTTTGCAATAAAGGAATGGAAGGCCAGCCTGGAGCTGCCGGATTCAAGGGTACTGCGCCTCAACGCCCCGGAGCGCTCAGAAAAAACGGAAGGCATGGGCATACTCCCCTGCTTTATAGATTCTGACATAGCCGAGGCTGACTTCAATTCTGGTTTATACCTGATTCCCGACTATTTTGCCATGGCGCAGGATTTTACCCGGTCTACTTACGGCCAGACTCCGGGCTGGGACCTTACCCCGCAGACAAAAGCGATGCTGTCATCTTACGGAATCCAGTGGGAACTGGTTAAACGCTACGTATACGTAGATAACAGCCACAACCGCGTGTTTTATTCAGAGGAAAAGCCTGGGAATAGTTTCCCGTTTGCAGATGCGTACGTGTACTACGACAAAAGGGAACTGCCGTCCGACGTACTGAAGTTATATTCAACCGACGATATCGACACGGGCACATCCATCCCCATTACGATACAGACTCATGACGGACAGCACTCTGCCACCGTAACGGCACAGGTTGTCGCCGACGGCTCCGTAACAATAGCATGGGACAAAAAAGCGGAATTCATAGCCCAGCAGGGAAAAATCAAGACCACCCGCAAGACAGGCAGCGTAAAAAGCGTCCGTTTTTCTGTCAAAGATGAATACTCTTCAATTATTGAGGTAGTGGACGCCGGGAACGGCACATGCACAGTAAAAGCCAAGCGCGCAGGCGATGCCGCAATAGAATATACCGGCATAAACGCCAATGGCGCACAGGTCTGCCACGGAATCTTTCCTTTTACCGTAGAAGCACCGGTGCTTCATTCCGGGACAAGTGCGGTGGAATTATCCCTGGACGGCACCGCAGTAAGCCTTGAGCCTTATTACACAGACCGATACGGCAACAGGCTGAGCTTCAATTCCGCCCTGTATGAAGAGCTTCTGGCCCCGGGACTTGCAGCTACGGAAAGCGCGGCCGCAGCCTTCCTTGGCTGCAGCGGCACAAGTGCCTTTATAGCGGAATTGACACGCGGCGGAACTTCTGTAAGCACCGTTGTTGGGCGGAGCTTCGCGGACGCCCTGGAGGTAAGGCCGAAGGCGGCTCCGGATGTAAATTCCGCGTACTGTGACGTTTACGTTAAACCGCCACTGGGCCGGGACCCTGACGCTCTTTTGGGAACCATTGACAATCAAATTATTACGGGCTTTAAGATAAGCCACAGCGGCGGAATTGCCGTTTCCGGGGGCGTTACGGCCACCCTGCCGAATCTTAACCTGGACATTGGTGCGTCGGCCGGCAGCATAAGCATTCAGGGCACAGCGGACCTTAGCTTCGCCCTTACCCCATCCGGAGCCATTACGGTTACCGGAGCCACCAACCCGACAGGCTTCACCGCAGGACGGATTCCCCTGAACGTAAGCTGCAGCAATTCCCGGTGCGGAGGCAGCGTAACCATAGCCTGCGGCTATCTGGACGTTTACCTGCATACCGCCCCCGTCGCAATGATTAACCTTGACACATTCTTCCCGGAGGTTTCTGCAGATATCGCCGGAAAAGAACAGATTGACGCATTTGCAAGCCTTTACACCAAACTGACAAAAGGTTATCAAGCCGTACGATGCAACTTTGGCAACGGATCATTTTACAGTCTGGGCAACGGCCGCTGGAATCATATCGACGAATTTGACGATGCCGGCAACCAATATACCGCACCTCAACAGGGCGGGCTGATGACAGAGTTCATAGAGAAGAACTGGCCTTCCGAATACCATTTTGGGGAAGTAGCCTACACCATTTATCCCGGAGACCTGGAATGCGATGCAGGAAAATACGACTCCATGGAGCAGTTCCTGTCCTTTAACGAACATGCAAGCCTGTACTTTGATTTTTCCCGGCAGAGCTTCCTTCGCCAGTCCCCTTTTGTTACAAGCATGTACCATTTTGACTTTGGATCGCAGACAGACAGCTATGGCTATTCCTACTATATCATCGACTTGGTTTCATACCCCAAGTGGAAGCTTTAATTACATTTTTTTTGACAGAACAGAAAAAATTGATAATTTTGTTTTTCGGAACAAAAAAAGATCCGAATCATGAAAGTTATCAACCTTGGAGAAACCAACTCGGTTCTCAACAATTACGTAGCCCAACTGCGTGACAGAATCATCCAGAAAGACAGACTTCGCTTCCGCACAAACCTGGAGCGCATTGGACAAATCTTCGCTTACGAAATAAGCAAAACCCTCAGTTACAGCGTAAAAGAAGTTGAGACTCCGCTTGGCATAGCCAGCGTTCCCACGCTGGACGACCAAGTTGTTGCATCTACCATCCTGCGCGCCGGCCTGCCGCTACACAAAGGTGTACTGGACGTATATGACGACGCAGAGAACGCCTTCATCGCCGCCTTCCGCAAATACCACAAAGGGGATGACTTCCATATTCAGATTGAATATGCAACCGCGCCCAAGCTTGACGGCAAAATACTGATTCTTGCAGACACCATGCTTGCCACCGGCGCCTCAATAGAGGTAGCCTTCAATAAGCTGAGCGAGGACGGAAAACCCAAGCACACCCATCTGGTATGCCCTATTTCCAGCGCTTTTGCAGTGGATTATCTTAAGAAACATCTTCTGACTGACGACATCACCCTGTGGACTGCCGCCATCGACGAAGAACTCACAAGTCACTCCTACATAGTTCCCGGCCTTGGAGATGCCGGAGACCTTGCCTTCGGAGAAAAGCTTTAGACAAGCTCACATATCAGAGTCGCAGAGGTGCAGGAAAGCACCTTTACGCTTACGTAGTCCCCGGCCTTGTGAACCTTGTCCGGGAATACGCACATCTTGTTGTTGGAAGCACGGCCGCAAAGTTCGTCGGCATTACGCTTTGACGGGCCCTCTACCAGCACGGTAAAGGTCTTGCCCACATCGCGCTTGTTGCTTTCCAGGCCAAGACGGTTCTGGAGTTCGATGATCTCGTTCAGGCGTCGTGTCTTAACCTGCGGGGCCACATCGTCAGGATAATTCCTGGCGGCAAGGGTGCCCGGACGCTCTGAATACTGGAACATGTAGGCATAGTCATAGCCCACTTCTTCCATTATGCTAAGTGTATCTTTATGATCCTGCTCTGTTTCAGAGCAGAAACCGGCAATTATGTCGGTGGTAATAGCGCAGTCCGGCATCTCTTTACGGATTTTAGCCACGCGGCCAAGATACCATTCGCGGGTATAGCGGCGACGCATTTTCTCCAGCATACGGTCGCTGCCGGACTGGACAGGGAGGTGAATGCAGCGGCAGATATTGGCACGGGATGCCATTGTCTCAATCAGTTTGTCGCTGATGTCCTTCGGGTGTGAAGTAGAGAATCTGACGCGCAAAGACGGATTCACATCTGCCACCATTGCCAGAAGGTCAGCAAAATCTACGTTCCCGGATTCATCCTTCCAGAAATAAGAATCCACATTCTGGCCAAGCAGAGTTACCTCTTTATAGCCATCGGCCACCAGTTTGCATACCTCACGTACTATGGTGTGAGGGTCCCTGCTGCGCTCTGCTCCCCTGGTATAGGGAACCACGCAGTAAGAGCAGACATTGTTGCATCCACGCATAATGGAGACAAAAGCAGAAACGCCGTTCTTGTCCGTACGAACCGGAATAATATCGGCATAGGTCTCTTCGTGGGAGAGGAGCACATTGATCTGGGGCTGGCCGGGACGGACTGCCTCTGCGAGCGAAGGAAGTGAACGGTAAGAATCCGGACCTGCCACAATATCTACCTTTCCACTATCAAGCAGGGCCTCTTTAAGGCGCTCCGCCATACAGCCCACGATGCCGACGATGATGCCGGGACGCTGCTTCTTCTCCTTTGCGAACACCTCCAGGCGGCCGTAAATGCGCTGCTCTGCGTTGTCCCTGATGGAACAGGTATTTGCCAGGATGATATCAGCTTTGGTAATGTCCTCTGTACGCTGGTATCCGTGTTTTGCCATGATGGAAAAGATGACTTCTGTGTCACTTACGTTCATCTGGCAGCCGTATGTTTCTATATAAAGATACTTATTGTCCATATCACTCTTGTCTCTTTAAGGCTGCAAAGATACAAATTATTAGAAAGTATTTCGTATATTTGCCAATATGAAAAAGATTATTTTAGTTTTATTGATAATTTTTTCCACCGGGTGTAACTTCAACAAGTTCAAAGAGATAAGGGCCACCGGATGGTCTCTGGAGTCCGTTTCCCTGCGTGGTCTGCGCTCTTTGCAGGCAGATTTGGCATTGGAATTGGAGAATCCAGCCTCTAAGGTTACGCTGACAGACATTGCAGGCATACTTTACCTTAGCGGAGAACCGTACATCCACTACACCGTGGAGCCCATCTCCCTGTCTGCAAAATGCACCAAGACATACAGTTGTTCCTGTACGCTGGATCTTGATCCGTCAAAGAACATACTGGATGTCCTGGCCAGTTTGCCGGAACTTAAAACAGAAAACCTCACTACGGATATAAGTGCAAAAGCAAATGTCAAAGGCTTTAAAAAGTCTTTTTCATTCAAGAATGTGCCTGTTAAACGGTTTTTGAAAAAGTAGTTATGAAAAGATTTATAGTTTCCATCATAGCAGTCGCCTGCGCCCTCTGCAGCATCAGCGCTCAAGAGGTCGTAGACTCCTCACTTGTAGGCCAGTCCATCATCAACCTGCTGCCGTCAACGTCAAAGGGCAGTGCCGCAGACATCAACCTTTACCAAAGCCAGCAGGTGAAACAGAACCTTGACGTGTTTGTAGAAAAAAACAAGGACAGGGTTATAAGCGGCTACAGGGTGCGCATCTTCTTTGACAACAAACAGAATGCAAGAAGTGCATCGGAGGCTGCCGTAGAAACTTTCAAGAAGCATTATCGCGGCGTAGAAACATACAGAAGCTATCAGAGTCCTTTCTTCAAGGTTACCGTCGGTGACTTCCGCACGAAATCGGACGCAATGGTGCTGCTTAGGTCGGTGAAAAACCTTTTCCCCTCGGCTTTCATCGTAAAGGAAGCAATCAACTATCCTTCTACGGACAGGGAAATCATTTACGAGCCTGACGAACCCGAATTAACCGAAACGACAGATTCAACAAGAGTAGAAACGACAGTTCTGCTGTAAGCTATGCTAAAACAGGAATTAGGACTGAAGCAGCAACAGAAGCTCTCTCCGCTTCAGATCCAGACAATAAAGATAATCGAGCTTCCCATCCTTGAACTTGAGCAGCGAATCCGCAAAGAGCTCGAGGAGAATCCTGTGCTTGATGATTCACCGTCAGAAAAGAAGGAAGACGACGACGAAACCCGCGACGTATCGCTGAACGAGATTAACGAGGACGATCCCATACCCTCTTACCGGCTTCACGTTAACAATTACGGCAAGGACGAAAGGCCTCAGTACAATACCTTCTCTGTTAAGCAGAGCTTTACTCAGTCCCTGATGGAACAGCTTGGCTTCCTGAACCTTAACAAGCACGAGCACGATATTGCCGCCTTCCTGATTGGCAGTCTGGACGACAACGGCTACCTTAGCCGCGGCATCGACAATCTTGTGGACGACATGGCATTCAAGGCCAACATCGACACGAATGAAGAAGAAGTGCTTAAGATGCTGAAGGTCATTCAGGACTTCGAGCCTACCGGCGTCGGTGCAAGGGACCTTAGGGAATGCCTGCTGCTGCAGCTGCACTCCCTGAAGCAGGATGAGGCCGTCACCAATGCCATCAACATACTGACAAACTGCTTCCAGGACTTCTCTAACCGCCATTTCCAAAGGATAATGAGCCGTCTTGGCCTTACAGAAGAGCAGATGAAGAAGGCCACTGCCAGGATAGTGAAACTGAACCCCAATCCCGGCGGACAGATTGATGATTCCTACAATGACCAGGCTCAGCAGATTGTCCCCGACTTTGTACTTACCTACGAAGACGGGAAACTGGATCTGACCATGCCCCGCTTCTCGCTGCCGGAAATACGCGTAAACAAAAAGTACGCAGAACTGCTGATGGAAGCCGCAGGCTCGTCAGAGAGGCAGAAGAAAGAGGCCGCAACCTTTGTTAAGCAGAAAATGGACTCTGCAAAATGGTTCGTAGAGGCCCTGAAGCAAAGGCACAATACCCTGATGAGCACTATGCAGGCCATAGTTGACTATCAGACCGAATACTTCCAGACCGGTGACGAATCCTTCCTTAAGCCGATGGTTCTTAAGGATATCGCAGAGCGTACCGGCTTTGATATTTCCACCATTTCAAGGGTTGTGAACAGCAAGTATATTGAGACCCACTTCGGCATCTTCCCACTTAAATATTTCTTCTCTGAGGGACTGGAGAACCAGGAGGGAGAAGAAGTATCTACAAGGGAGCTCAAGAAGGTGCTTCAGGAATGTGTGGATGCAGAGGACAAGCACAAGCCGCTGACAGACGACCAGCTTGTCGCAGAAATGGAAAAACGCGGCTACAAGGTAGCCAGAAGAACTATCGCCAAGTACCGCGACATTCTTGGCATACGCAAGGCACGCCTTAGAAAAGAACTGTAAAAGCCATGCCCTGGGGTCTTGTCATACCTCTGCTGTGCGCAGTGCTGCTTTACCTTTTGTTCGGGGTAAACTTCCGGCATAGGAAGTACTTCCTTAAGAAGCACCGCAGGTACCTGGAATGGATTTTCACCCGCAAAGGAGACCGCATCGACAATCTGATTAAAGGAGACGACAGCCCCGTAGAACCGGCATTCAAGCCGTTCGCAAGGCTGCTGAGAGGCCGTTCCCTGCCCGGAGTCACCGCCGGGAATGCGCTGGAAATAATAGATTACGGCCCCCATAAGCTGGAGCTTCTTCTTAAAGACATAGAAAACGCAAAGGAGTACATACACTTCCAGTATTACCTGTTCGGGGACGATGCCAGCGGGCGAGCAGTACGCAACGCCCTGCTGAAGAAGGTGCACGAGGGTATAAAGGTGCGCATCCTGCACGAGAACGTTGCAAACTACGACACTAAACGCAGCTTCTACAACAACATGCGCCGGGAAGGCATAGAACTTAAGCGCGTGTACAATCCCAAGTTCCGCATACTGCAGATCATCACCCATCTTAACTACCGCAATCACAGGAAGATAGTGATTATTGACGGAAAGATTGGCTACACCGGCGGCATGAATATTAAGGACAGGTACTTTACAAAGTGGAGGGACACTCACCTGCGCATTGTGGGCCCTGCCGTCGCGTCGTTACAGCACATTTTCCTGGATTCATGGCTTACCTCCGGCGGAGAGCTGGACCACGAGCCGGACTATTACTTCCCTTCCAGCGAAACTTACCGGGACGTTCCGCTGACCGATGCCAGCCTGACAGGCAAGCTTATGCAGATAACTCCTGACGAGCCCGATGCCAGCAGACCTATTCTGCAGCTCAGCTATATCTGGGCGGTTACAAATGCCAAGAACTACATCTGGATACAAACGCCTTATTTTGTGCCACCTGTAAGCGTGCTCGATGCACTTAAGACCGCAGCCCTCAGTGGCATAGATGTAAGGGTCATGGTGCCCCAAGAGTCAGAGAACTGGTTCATAGGCCCGGCAGTGAGGTCATACTATAAAGAATGCCTTAAGGCAGGTATCAAGATTTATGAAAGAGGCGGGGGCTTCATACATTCCAAAACCTTCGTTTCTGATGACTACCTGTCCAGCATAGGCACGGCCAACATCGACAACCGCAGCTTCAACATAAACTACGAGGTTAATACCTACATTTACGACAGGGAGGTCGCCATGCGCAACAAAGCCATCTTCCTGAAGGACCTGGAGATTTCCCGCCAGATTCACCTTGGAGACCTTAGGAACGTACCGCGCAGGCAAAGGCTCTTCCAGAAGTTCATACGACTGTTTGCTTCACAGCTATAACAAAAAAAGGCCGGTCTGGTGACCGGCCTGTATTATGGAAAATTCCTTAGTTAAGGAAGTCCATATCTTTGAGATCACCAAGCTTCTCTGTCTTGTTGATCTGCTCCTGCATAGCGCTTACAGCCAGAGTCATCATGCCCTTTGCCATATCAACCTGCTCTGAAGGAATCTCACCTGACTTCTCAGCTGCCTTGAGTGCTGCGTCCATGAGGTCAGACATAGTTGCACCAAGTTTCTTCTTGTCTGCGTCGGTAAGAACATAGTCCTTGTTAGCCTCGAAGAAAGCCTCGGTCTTCTCTTCCATTGCAGCGGAAGCTTCTTTTTCGCCCTTAGAGAAGATCATGTCAACACCTTCCTTAAGGATGTCGCAGAGCTCATCAACGGGAGTCTTGGGACCGCTGTTGCAAGCGGTGAGCATGATAACGGCAGCTACTGCCAAAAAGAATTTTTTCATAAAGAATAAAGTATTAGTTGTTAATGATACTAAAATAATTTCGTGTCAGGAGCCTTCATAAAGTGAAGGGTGAACATCACTGCAGCGCCGGCAAACAGCAAAGGAGTGATGATAAGCATGAATCTGAGGAAGCCCATGCCCATACCGCCGGAAATACCCAGGATAGACAGGAGGAACCAGAAGAAGATGAGCACAAGTACTGCTATATGACCCCAGGAAAGGAAATTGAAGTTCTTGAACAGGTCAAGGAACGAAAGCACTGCAAATACACCTGCGGCAATAAGGAACAGCATTGCAAAGATGAACAGAACATCTGCACTTCTGAAAGCGGCAAAGGCAATCATAATGAACAACCATGCTACGACAAATGTACCCATGAACAACAAGGGGAACAATTTCGCGTTTCCAGTAACGGGAGCCTTCAAGGGACGCTGTGCCAGATAGAAGAGAGTCAGGCCGCCTGCGCAAAGGAACCAAATCAGGCCAAGAATAACTCCGCTTCTGAGGATTCCCCAGGCAGACATAGTACAGCCAAGGATAAGACCGATCAATGAAAGGAAAGCGATTGAAGCACCCGCAATGACAGCCCACAGGTTGTTTTTAGGAAGAGCAAACTGCGATGCCTGCTGGTACTGAGGTTGCTGATACTGAGGCTGTTGGTACTGAGGCTGCTGAGGCTGCTGAGGCTGAACCGGCTGCTGAGGCTGAACCGGCTGCTGGGGAGCAGCTGCTACAGGTGCGCCGCAAACCGGGCAGAAGTTCTGGCCGGGAGCAAGGGGTGCGCCACACTGGGGGCAAAAATTAGGTTGTGCCATAATATATAAGTTTTAGTTGATTATTACTTCTGTTTCTTGCTTGGCAGGTCTATCTGCAGAGAAGGATTCTTTGACGACGATACCCTGAGGCAGAAAGCCACGGCAATGGCCACAATAGCCAGACCGATGAAAATGGTCTCTGCACTTACGGCTGCCGATGCCTCTGAGACAGAAGGATCTGCAGAAGCCTTCTTGAAGATGTTTCCAACGAAGATAGGAACCAGCAACATACCCATGTTCTGGATCCAGTATATAAGGGAATATGCCGTTCCAAGCGACTTCTCCGGAACAATTTTAGGAACCGAAGGCCACATGGCTGAAGGAACAAGGGAATAGCCGATACCAAGGGTGGCAATGCCTATGTAACCGTAAGCAGGCACGCCTTCCGGAGCAAAAGCTATGATAAGGTGAGCCACAAGGACAAGCATCGCACCGGCTATCATCCAGTATGTTGCCTTGCCCACTTTGTCCACAAGGGCGCCGAAGAGCGGAGTGAACAGAACAGTAAAGAACGGTATCATGGTAATTGTCCACTTGGCCGAGTCAAGATCCATTCCGAAGCGAGGGATTACGATTGACGTACCGAACTTCTTGAAGGAAATGATGCAGCAGTAGAAGAATACGCAAAGCAGTGAAATAAGGATGAAACGCTTGTTGGTAAGCACCTTAAGGATGTCAGAGAACACGAATTTGTCTTCTTTGCGAACCTCTCCCTTCTGTACGGCGATACCCGCATTTTTGTCAAAACGGGCATCCATCGCCACGAAGAAGGCCCAAAGCACGGCACCTACAAGAAGCAGGGTAAGGCCGAAGAAGGCCGGACGGGCGGTTTCTGCCAGGGAATACATTTCTCCCGGGGCCTTCTGGGCCACAAGCATAGGAGAAATGATAAAGGCGGCTGCCGTACCCAGACGGGCGATGGCCAGCTGCAGGCCCATTGCCAGGGCCACATTACGGCCCTTGAACCACTTGGCTATGGAACGGGTCACAGCAACGCCGGCGATCTCACTACCCAAGCCAAAGATGGTACAGCCTATATATGCTATGGTAAGCGAGGTTCCCGGAGCCAGGCCGGATGTTATGGCAAAGGTAACCGTACCGGCACCCAGAACCATCAGACCGACAAAGATTGAGCCGACAAGACGGACGCCGTACATGTCCAGCAGGACGCCGCAAATGACAAGGCCACCCCAGACGCACAGGAACGAATAGCCTCCGGCGTAGAAGCCATACATTGCCGAATCCCAACCAAGGGCCAGGTCCTCCGGATGGCGGAAAATCTGACTGAGGGTAGAGAACATGTCGTCGAAGAAGTACGAGCCGGCCATTGGCACCACAAGGCAGGCCAATGCTATCCAGCACGCGGCGGAAGCTATTTTTTTATTCTGTCCCACGGGCGTTAAAATATTATTCCTTTACGATGTTAGGTGACTCAAGGCCCAGGTTGCGCTTGCCGTTCAGGACCTTAAGGTAGATTGCAATGACAAGGGCAGCCACACCGAAGCATGCGAAGATAATCAGCGGAACGGTGTAGTCGTAAGGGATGAAGTCAGCACCGCTCTGCTTTGCGGCGATAACTGCAGGATTGTCCGCATTTGAAGATGCGAGCACACTGCCGATGAGCATAGGAACAAGGCAAAGGCCAATGTTCTGAACCCAGAAAATAAGGTTATATGCAGAACCCAGCACCTTTTCATCTATGATCTTGGGAACTGAAGGCCAAAGAGCCGCAGGAACAAGCGAGAAGCTTACTCCAAGAATCACAATAGTTGCATATGCGATAAGGTGACTGTGGGTTGAAGGAAGAACGAATGCAAATACCAGGTGGCAGATGATGAGCAGCAGTGCGCCCATAATGAGCATGGTAGCACCCTTACCCTTGGTGTCAAGATACCTGCCAAGGAAAGGAGTGATTACTGCAGCACCAATGGGGAACCAGCGGAAGATGTTGGCTGCAGACTCTGCTGAAATACCGTCCAGGTTGCACTGGAGCATGTTTGCACCGAACCTCTGGAACGGGAAGATGGCGCTGTAGTAAAGCACGCAGAGTATGGCGACAACCCAGAAACTGAGCGAGCCGAATACCTTCTTGAGGTCTTTGAGTTTGAATTCCTCTTCTGAAGCATCCTCTCCGTTAGCCTTGCCCTGTGCGGCAAGCTGGCTGTCGAACTTCTTATCCATTACAGAGAATACCAGGAAGTTGATGACACCGATAAGGAGAAGCACTGTGCAGAAGCCGACAGGACCGGAAACACCGCCAAGCTTGCTTGCGAGTATAGGGCTGATAGAGAAGATGGCGAACACACCTACGCGGGCGATTGCCATTTCAATACCCATTGCCATAGCCATTTCCTTGCCCTTAAACCATTTTGCAATGGCTTTGGACACAGTTGTACCGGCCATCTCGCAGCCGCAGCCGAAGATCATGAAACCGAAGGCTGCCATTTTGGCGCTACCGGGCATCTCTACCCACCAGCTGTCAAGCCATGCGCAGATTGAAGAATCCTGGAACCAGTCGCTGATGGCGACGTATTTGATAGCGGCGCCGACAAACATCATTGATGCAGACAAGGTTCCGGTGAAACGGATACCCATCTTATCAAGGATGATACCGGCAAGGATAAGGAAGCCACAGACATTCAGCAGATACTCCGCACTGGCGTATTTACCGAAAACGTCAGGAGTCCAACCCCTCTGAGCCTCTACCATCTCCTGAAGCGGAGACATTACATCTACGAACATATAGCCGAAGAACATCATCAGGGCTATAAGGATGAGCGCAAGCCACCTCATTTTGGGGTTGTCGTTCATCAGTTTTGCAATTTTTTCTGCCATTTATTAATCTGTTTTTCTATAAAGTATATTTTACAAGATGCTAAATTAGGAAAAGTTTATTTCAAACGCAAATATTCCCAAATATTTGATAACTTTGCAGAACAGAATAACGCGATAATGTACACTTTGCTTGACAATATAGACTCTCCGGAAGATATTAAACGGCTGACTCCGGAACAACTGAAAACCCTTTGCTCTGAAACCAGAGACTACATGATAAAGTGCTGCGCGGTTAATCCGGGCCACCTGGGAGCTTCCCTGGGTGCGGTGGAAATCATTACCGCCCTGCACTATGTGTACGATCTGCCCACAGACAAAGTAGTGTTCGACGTCGGTCATCAAGCATATGCACATAAGATTCTTACAGGCCGAAGGGAGCTTTTCAAGACCAACAGGACAAAAGGAGGCATCAGCGGCTTCCCCAAAATGAAGGAAAGTCCGTACGACGCCTTCGGCGCAGGACATTCATCGACGTCAGTATCGGCCGCACTGGGCCTTGCCGAGGCTGCCAGGATGCGTAACGACAACAGCAAGGTAGTAGCCGTCATAGGAGACGGTGCCATGACCGGCGGCCTGGCCTTCGAGGGCATCAACAATGCCGGCAGCAGCAAGGCTGACCTGCTTATCATACTGAACGACAACGACCAGTCCATTGACAACGCGACGGGTGCAATCCACAATTATCTGCTCAGGATTACGACATCCACAAAATACAACCGCCTGAAAAAGACAGTCTGGGAATGGCTGGGCGACGGAAAACTAAGGCGCAGGTTCCAGAAATGGACAGTTGATACCAAATCCAACCTGGTCAGGAAATCTGGCGGCGCACTGTTCGAAGCCCTGGGTTTCAGGTACTTCGGCCCCGTTGACGGAAATGACATCAACCTGCTGATAGACACCCTTTCCAGGCTTAAGAACCTGCACGGCCCCCGCATACTGCACGTACATACAGTAAAAGGTAAGGGCTATGCCCCGGCAGAGGCTGATCCGGCCGTATGGCATGCTCCGGGCCGCTTCAACCCGGAAACCGGAGAACGCATCATCAAGCATCCCAACACCCCCAGATGGCAGGATGTATTCGGTGAAGTGCTTGTAGATCTGGCCCAGAAAGACATACGCGTTGTGGGTATAACTCCGGCCATGGCATCCGGCTGCGGAATGTCCCTGCTGGCCAAGGAAATGCCCTCCAGGTTCTACGACGTAGGAATAGAAGAAGAGCATGCGGTTACCTTCTCTGCAGGCCTTGCGGCAGGCGGACTCAGGCCTTTCTGCAACATCTACTCTTCTTTCTCCCAAAGGGCTTACGACCAGATTATCCATGACGTTGCACTACAGCACCTTCCGGTTGTGCTTTGCTTCGACAGAGGCGGAGTGGTCGGCGAGGACGGTCCTACTCATCACGGAGTATTTGATATGGCCGCCTACAGGAGCATCCCCGGAGCCATCGTCTGCTCCCCCAGAAACGAGCTTGAACTCAAGAACATGATGTACAGCGGTCTGTGCAGCCAGACCGGTCCTTATATAATAAGGTATCCGCGCGGAGGCGCAGAGGGCGTCGCCTACAAGGACAGTCCTTACAAAGAGCTCGTGCCCGGCAAGGGAGAAGAACTGATTAAAGGAGAGAATATCTGCATACTGGCCATTGGCCATTGCGCCACAAGGGCACTCGAAGCCGCACAGGCGGTTAAAGAGAAACTGGGCTTTACTCCGGGAGTCATCGACATAAGGTTCCTGAAACCACTGGACGAGGAGCTCGTGCTTGCAGCGGCACGCAATTACAAGCATATCGTAACCGTAGAGGACGGATGTCTGAAGGGCGGTTTAATGAGCGCAGTGGCAGAACTGATGGAGAGTAACGATATCCACACTCCCCTTCACGGCCTGGGCATTCCGGACCAGTTCATAGAGCAGGATACACAAAAGGCCCAGAGGGCCTTCTGCGGCATCGATTCTGAAGGCATAACAAACACCATCGAAAATATTTTTCAAAAAATGGTTGCAGAATAAAAAATAATATCTATCTTTGCAATCCCTTTCGATGGCGATAAGGAAAACGCCGATATAGCTCAGTTGGCCAGAGCACGTGATTTGTAATCTCGGGGTCGTGGGTTCGAATCCCTCTATCGGCTCAGCTAAGCGTTAAGGCTTAAGAAACTTTGGGAGGTTCGCATAGTGGCAATTGCGGCGGACTGTAAATCCGCTCCCTCAGGGTTCGGTGGTTCGAGTCCACCACCTCCCACAAATACGAATTGATGCGGAAGTAGCTCAGTTGGTAGAGCATCAGCCTTCCAAGCTGAGGGTCGCGAGTTCGAACCTCGTTTTCCGCTCTGTAAAGCCGGTGTAGCTCAGGGGTAGAGCGCATCCTTGGTAAGGATGAGGTCATGAGTTCAAATCCCATCACCGGCTCATTTTTTTGAAATATAAAGTGTAACAAAAGTAAATACACAATTTAAACATAATATTATGGCAAAAGAAACATTCCAGAGAACCAAACCGCATGTTAACATCGGTACAATTGGCCATGTTGACCACGGTAAAACAACTCTTACCGCTGCTATCACCAAGGTGCTTGCAGAAAGGGTTGCAGGTAACGCAGACAAGATCAAATCATTTGATCAGATCGACAACGCTCCTGAAGAGAAAGAGCGTGGTATCACCATCAACTCTGCACACGTAGAGTACGAGACCGAAAAACGTCACTATGCACACGTAGACTGCCCTGGCCACGCTGACTACGTAAAGAACATGGTAACTGGTGCAGCTCAGATGGACGGTGCAATCCTCGTTGTTGCTTCAACTGACGGTCCTATGCCTCAGACTCGTGAGCACATCCTTCTTGCACGTCAGGTGAACGTACCTAAGATCCTCGTTTTCATGAACAAGGTTGACCTTGTTGACGATGAGGAAATGCTTGACCTCGTAGAGATGGAGATCCGTGACCTCCTCGCATTCTACAACTTCGACGAGAACTGCCCTATCATCCGTGGTTCTGCACTTGGTGCACTCAACGGTGAGAAGGTTTGGGAAGACAAGGTTATGGAGCTCATGAACGCAGTTGATGAGTACATTCCACTCCCTGTACGTCTTGTTGATAAGCCCTTCCTTATGCCTATCGAGGACATCTTCTCTATCACCGGTCGTGGTACCGTTGTTACCGGTCGTATCGAGGCTGGTACCATCCACGTAAACGATCCCGTTGAGCTCGTAGGTTTCGGCGATGAGCCTCGTACCTCTGTAGTTACCGGCGTTGAGATGTTCCGTAAACTCCTCCCTCAGGGTGAGGCTGGTGATAACGTAGGTCTTCTCCTCCGTGGTGTTGATAAGAAGGAAGTTAAGAGAGGTGAGGTTGTTGCCGCTCCTAAGTCCATCACTCCTCACACCGAGTTCATAGCTCAGATCTATGTACTTAAGAAAGAAGAGGGTGGCCGTCACACTCCTTTCCACAACCACTACCGTCCTCAGTTCTTCATCCGTACACTGGATGTTACCGGTGAGATCACTCTCCCCGCTGACAAGGAAATGGTTATGCCTGGCGATAACGTAGAAATCAACGTTAAGCTCATCACCCCTGTTGCTATGAACGAAGGTCTCCAGTTCGCTATCCGTGAAGGTGGCCGTACCGTTGGCGCAGGTCAGGTAATCCGCATCGAGGAGTAATTCTCTAAGAATTTTCAAGACAGGTTGTCCGCAAAAAGACAATCTGTCTTTCCCACAGGGGAATAGAACAAGGGTAGTTCAGCGGTCTCCAAAACCGTCGATGTGGGTTCGAATCCTGCTTCCCCTGCCAAATATCAAAGGTTACGATTTGGTAATGTTTAACAGGCTCTGCATCTGCTTCCAATCCGCGGAGCCCATTAAAGTAAAAGATGAGAAAGTTCATAAACTATTGTAAAGAGTCTTTCGTTGAGCTCACCACAAAGGTGACTTGGCCGACTTGGCAGAAGCTGCAGGGTTCTGCTCTTCTTGTTATGGTAGCCACCGTCATCATTGCTGCGGCACTCTTCATCATAGACTACGCTTTCCAGCATCTGATGTCAGCAATTTACACATTGTAATTCATTACCATCATGGGCGAAAAGAAATGGTACGTCCTTAGAACTGCAGGAGGCAAGGAAAAAAAGGCTAAGGAATATCTTGAGAAAGAAATTCTCAGAGGTAACCTACAGAATCAGGTAGAACAGGTTCTGGTTCCGGTTGAAAAGAAGTACGTTGTAAAGAACGGAAAGAGGACAGCTACAGAGAAGCTGCTCTTCCCGGGCTATGTGCTTATTGAGGCCGAACTCAGCGCCGAACTTGAGTATGTAATCAGGAACCTCGTTCCCGGCATGTCCGGCTTCCTTACAGAAAAAACGGACAAGGCAGGCGAAAGGCGCGCAGTTCCCATCAGGGATGATGAGGCAAGGCGCATACTTGGCCAGCAAGACGAGACTGCCGTCAGCGTTGCAGAGACAGAGTTCGACTACAAGGTAGGAGACTCAGTCAAGATCACCGACGGTCCTTTCACCGGATTTGATGGTACAGTGGACGAAATTGTTGAGGACAGAAGCAAGATCAAAGTTATAGTTATGATCTTCGGCAGAAAGACTCTGCTCGAGCTCAACTTTAATCAAGTAACTAAAGAATAACAATTTATGGCAAAAGAAGTATCCGGATTCATTAAGCTCCAGATCAAAGGCGGAGCAGCGAATCCTGCGCCTCCCGTAGGACCTGCACTTGGTTCAAAGGGACTGAATATCATGGACTTCTGCAAGCAGTTTAACGCCAGGACCCAGGGTCAGGCTGGTAAAGTGCTTCCCGTAGTCATCACCGTATATTCTGACAAGTCATTTACATTCGAGGTTAAGCAGCCCCCGGTATCAGTTTCCCTCAAAGAAGCTGCTAAGATCCAGAAGGGTTCCGGAGAGCCTAACCGTAACAAGGTAGCAACCATTACCTGGGCTCAGGTAAAAGAGATTGCAGAAGGCAAAATGCCCGACCTTAATGCATTTACACTTAAGTCCGCTATGTCAATGGTAGCAGGTACCGCAAGAAGCATGGGTATCAAGGTTACCGGCGAATTCCCCGCAGACGTAAAATAATTCACACGCACTATGGCAAAACTTACAAAAAATCAGAAGGCAGTCGTAGCAAAGTACGAACCTTCCAAACTTTATGAGATTTCAGAAGCGTGTGGTCTTCTTAAGGAAATCACCTTCACCAAGTTCGACGCTTCAGTTGAGCTCGCAGTGAACCTTGGCGTTGACCCTCGTAAGGCCAACCAGATGGTTCGTGGCGTCGTTACCCTTCCTCACGGAACAGGTAAGGTTACCCGCGTGCTCGTACTCTGCACCGCAGACAAGGAGAACGAGGCAAAAGAAGCAGGCGCTGACTATGTTGGTCTTGACGAGTATATCGAGAAGATCAAAGGTGGTTGGACCGATGTAGATGTTATCATCTGTACCCCTTCAGTTATGGCAAAGGTTGGTCCTATCGGCCGTATCCTCGGTCCCCGTGGCCTCATGCCTAACCCCAAGACTGGTACTGTAACTATGGATATCGCTAACGCCGTTAAGGACGTAAAGGCTGGTAAGATCGACTTCAAGGTTGACAAGACCGGTATCGTTCACTGCGCAGTTGGTAAAGTATCTTTCACCGCAGAGCAGATCTACGACAACGTTAAGGCCGTTCTTTCTGCAATTGCTAAGCTCAAACCTCAGGCACTCAAGGGTACCTACATGAAGAGCGCAGCAGTTTGCACAACCATGAGCCCCGGTGTCAAGCTCGATGTCAAAGGTTTCGTTGCTGAATAATTAGGAGGAGAAAGCTATGAGAAAAGAACTTAAAGCACAGGTAATCGAGACTATCGCAGCTCAGCTCAAGGAAACCCCCAGTTTCTACATAACCGATATCGCTGGTCTTAACGCAGAGCAGACCGTTGCCCTTCGTCGCGCATGCTTCGAGGCTGGTATCAAGCTCACCGTTGTTAAGAACACCCTGTTCGAGCACGTAATCAAGGAAATGGGAAACGAGGAACTTTCACTCGTAATCCCCGCCCTCAAGGGTAACTCCGCTATCATGTACACAGAGGTGGCTAACGCCCCCGCCAAACTCATCAAGAAGCTTCGCAAAGAAGGTCTTCCCAAGCCGGAACTCAAAGCCGCTTACGTTCAGGAGTGCGCTTTTGTTGGTGCTGACAAACTTGACGAGCTCGCAGCTATCAAGTCTAAGGAAGAACTCCTCGGAGACATCATCACTCTGCTCCAGAGCCCTGCACGCAATGTTATCTCTGCTCTGCAGAACGCAGCCCCTGGCAAAGTTGGCGGTCTCGTAAAGGCCCTCGAAGAAAGAAAGTAAAAGATAATAATAACAACAATTTAAAATACAATTTATTATGGCAGACATCAAAGCACTTGCAGAAGAGTTGGTAAACCTTACTGTAAAAGACGTTCAGGAACTTGCAAAGGTTCTCAAAGATGAGTACGGCATCGAGCCCGCAGCTGCAGCAGTTGCAGTAGCAGGTCCCGCAGCAGCTGCTGAGGCAGCTCCCGCTGAGCAGACCGAATTCAACGTAATCCTCACCTCTGTTGGCCAGACCAAACTTGCTGTTGTTAAGGCAGTGAAAGAGGCTCTCGGTCTCGGACTTAAGGAAGCAAAGGACCTCACCGATCAGGCTCCCGCAACTTTGAAAGAGAAAGTATCCAAGGCTGAAGCAGAGCAGATTAAGGCTGCTCTCGAAGAGGCTGGTGCAGAGGTTGAGATTAAATAATCTCCCCCTCCCCCTTGGATGGGAACAACAACAGGTTTAGAGCCGCCCAAAGGCTCTAAACCTTTTTGTCGTCTTAAAGTTTTTCTCTATTTCAAAGGCAGACTATGTCAAAAAAGACCAACAATAAACGAATAAATTTCGCAACTTCAAAAATCCTGAAATACCCGGATCTTCTGGAGGTGCAGCTGAAGTCGTTCAAGGACTTCTTCCAGCTGGACACCACTCCTGAAAACAGGAAGAACGAAGGTCTGTACCAGGTATTCAAAGAGATTTTCCCGATTGAGGATACGAGAAATAACTATGAGCTCGAGTTCATAGACTATTTCATCGATCCTCCACAGTATTCGATTGAAGAGTGTCTTGAGAGAGGACTCACTTACAATGTTCCTCTGAAGGCAAAACTCCGCCTTTCTTGCAGTGATCCGGACCACGAGGACTTCGACACAAGGGTACAGGACGTTTACCTTGGTAACATCCCCTACATGACCCCTGCCGGTACCTTCGTAATCAACGGATCCGAAAGAATCATAGTATCACAGCTTCACCGCTCCCCCGGCGTGTTCTTCGACCAGAGCATGCACGCCAACGGTACCAAGCTCTATTCAGCCAGAATCATCCCCTTCAAGGGCTCCTGGATTGAGTTTGCAACCGATATCAACAACGTGATGTACGCCTACATCGACCGTAAAAAGAAGCTGCCTGTAACCACCCTCCTTAGGGCTATCGGTTACGATGCAGACAAGGATATCATCGATATCTTCGGTCTTGCGGAAGAGATTGAGGCTACCCCGGAGAACCTCGAGGCCAACAAGGGCCGCAAGCTTGCAGCCAAAGTGCTCAAGACTTGGAACGAGGACTTCGTAGATGAGGACACCGGTGAATTCATTCCCATCGAGCGTACCATGCCCGTAGTAGAGCGTGGTGAGGTTATCGATGACGATACCATCCAGAAACTGTCCGATGCAGAGGTTAAAACCGTTCTTCTTCAGAAGGATGAGGCTAACGACAACGAGTACGCCATCATCTTCAACACCCTGCAGAAAGACCCTACCAACACAGAGAAAGAAGCTGTCAACTTCATCTACAAACAGCTCCGTAACAGTGAACCGCCGGATGAGGCCACCGCAAGGGACGTCATCGACAAACTGTTCTTCTCTGAGAAGAGATATGACCTTGGCAGCGTAGGCCGCTTCAGGCTTAACAAGAAGCTTGGCATGACCACCGATCCCGCAATCAGGGTTCTTACGAACACCGATATCATCGAGATCATCAAGTACCTCATCCAGCTTACCAATTCCAAGGCAACGGTAGACGATATCGACCACCTGAGCAACAGACGCGTGCGCACCGTAGGTGAGCAGCTTGCAAACCAGTTCAGCGTAGGTCTGTCAAGGATGGCAAGAACCATACGTGAGAGAATGAACGTCCGCGACAGCGAGCAGTTCAATCCCACAGATCTTATCAATTCCAAGACTCTCAGCTCTGTTATCAATTCATTCTTCGGTACCAGCCAGCTGAGCCAGTTCATGGACCAGACCAACCCTCTTGCCGAGATCACTCACAAGAGACGTCTTTCCGCCCTTGGCCCCGGCGGTCTTTCAAGAGACCGTGCAGGCTTCGAGGTTCGAGACGTACACTACACCCACTACGGACGACTCTGCCCTATCGAGTCACCTGAAGGCCCGAACATCGGTTTGATTTCATCACTTTGCGTATATGCAAAGATCGACGATCTCGGCTTCATCGAGACTCCTTACCGCAAGGTAGAGAACGGTAAAGTGGACCTGAGCGACGAAGGCTGGGGCTTCATGAGCGCAGAGGAAGAAGAGAACAAGCTCGTTTCCCTTGCAAACGTGAAGATGGACGACGACGGCAACATCCTGGAAGACCGTATCCAGTGCCGTCAGGAAGCCGACTTCCCTGTAGTTACCAAAGAAGAGGTTAACTACATGGACGTAGCTCCTAACCAGATGGCTTCTGTTGCTGCATCACTTATTCCTTTCCTTGAGCACGACGACGCACACCGTGCACTTATGGGCGCCAACATGATGCGTCAGGCAGTTCCGCTTCTGAGCCCTGAATCTCCTATCGTAGGTACAGGCCTTGAAGAGACTGTCTGCGTAGATTCCCGCACCCAGATTATCGCAGAGCGCAAGGGAGAGGTTGTTTACGTTGATGCCAACGAAATCCACGTCAAGTATGACCGCACCGAGGACGAGAAGTTCGTAAGCTTCTCCCCTGAGGTTACCGTATACAAACTCCCTATCTGCCGCAGGACCAACCAGAGTACCACCATCACCCTTAAACCTATCGTTCGCAAGGGCGAAAAGGTTGAGCCGGGACAGGTACTTACTGAAGGTTATGCTACCCAGGACGGAGAACTCGCACTTGGCCGCAACCTCATGGTTGCATTCATGCCTTGGAAGGGTTACAACTACGAGGATGCTATCGTGCTCAGCGAGAAAATGGTTCGCTGGGATATCCTTACTTCCATCCACGTAGACGAGTACCTTACAGAGGTTCGTGAGACCAAGCGCGGTATGGAAGAGCTTACTTCCGACATCCCTAACGTAAGTGAGGATGCTACCAAGGATCTGGATCCCGACACAGGTATCGTTCGCATCGGTGCACACATCGAACCTGGCGATATCATGATCGGTAAGATCACCCCTAAGGGTGAGAGCGATCCTTCACCGGAAGAGAAACTGCTCCGTGCCATCTTCGGTGACAAGGCCGGCGATGTTAAGGACGCTTCACTGAAGGCCAATCCTTCACTGAGCGGTACCATCATCAAGACCGCCCTTTACACCAAGGTTGCCAAGGAATCCGGCCGCCGCGGTGCCAAATCAGAGACCAAGGCTAAGGCCGAGGCTCTTGAAGAGGACTTCAAGCGCAAGCAGGAGGCTCTGTTCGCTACCTTCTTTGACAAACTCGTCACCCTGGTAGAGGGCAAGAAGACCACCGGAATCAGCGACCTCTACGGTGTAGAGATCCTTTCAAAGGGTAAGGTCATTACCGCTGACGTACTCAGAACCATCGATTACGATAACGTTAACTCCAACAAGTGGACATCTGACAAGAACACCAACCAGCTTGTGAAGGAACTCATCAACAACTACTGCATCGCCGTTAAGGAAGAGGCAGCAAGGAGCAAGAGGGTTATCGACAAGCTCAAGATAGGTGACGAACTCCCCAATGGCGTAATGCAGCTTGCAAAGGTTTACATCGCCAAGAAGAGAAAGATCACCGTTGGTGATAAGATGGCCGGACGCCACGGAAACAAGGGTATCGTAGCAAAGATTGTCCGCGAAGAGGATATGCCGTTCCTTGAGGATGGTACTCCCGTAGATATCGTGCTCAACCCTCTGGGTGTGCCTTCACGTATGAACCTTGGCCAGATTTACGAGACCGTGCTCGGTTGGGCAGGTGCTAAGCTTGGCCTTAAGTTCAGCACTCCAATCTTCGACGGTGCAAGCATAGAGGAAATCTGTGACTACACCGACAAGGCAGGTGTTCCCCGTTACGGCAAGACCCATCTGCGCGATGGCGGTACCGGTGACTGGTTCGACCAGCCCGCAACCGTTGGCGTTATCTATATGATTAAACTGGGTCACATGGTTGACGACAAGATGCACGCAAGAAGCATCGGTCCCTACTCCCTCATCACTCAGCAGCCTCTGGGCGGTAAAGCTCAGTTCGGTGGCCAGAGATTCGGAGAAATGGAGGTTTGGGCACTCGAGGCCTTCGGTGCAGCCAACGCCCTCCAGGAGATCCTTACAGTCAAGTCTGATGACGTAGTCGGAAGGTCCAAGACCTACGAGGCTATCGTTAAGGGCGATCCTATGCCTGCAGCAGGCATTCCGGAGTCACTGAACGTGCTTCTGCACGAGCTCCGCGGCCTGGGCCTTAAAGTTACTTTGGACTAATTGAAAACCGATTTGAATAAAGAAATATGCCTACTTTCAACAATAAAGACAATAAGGTAAAGAGCAATTTCCAGAAAATCAGCATCTCCCTGGCCTCACCTGAGGATATCAGCGCAAGGTCATGCGGAGAGGTCCTGAAGCCGGAAACGGTAAACTACAGGACTTACAAGCCTGAGAAAGACGGTCTTTTCTGTGAGAAGATCTTTGGTCCTACCAAGGATTACGAGTGCTATTGCGGCAAGTACAAGAGGATCCGCTACCGCGGTATCGTCTGCGACCGTTGCGGCGTAGAGGTTACAGAGAAGAAAGTACGTAGGGAGAGGATGGGTCACATCACCCTTACCGTACCCGTTGCACACATCTGGTATTTCAAATCAGCTCCCAACAAGATTTCCGCCCTCATCGGAATGCCCTCCAAGAAACTGGAGACCGTCATTTACTATGAGAAGTATGTAGTCATCAAGCCCGGTAAGAGCGGACTCGAGAAACTTGACCTCCTTTCAGAGGAAGAGTATCTTGACCTGCTTGAGACCATGCCGGAGAACGCAAGCCTTGCTGATGATGATCCTGACAAGTTCATAGCAAAGATGGGTGCAGAAGGTATTTACGACCTTCTGAAGGAAATTGACGTAGTTGCACTGGCCCGCGAGCTCAGAATCGCAATGGCTCAGGAGACTTCCCAGCAGCGCAAGACCGAGATCCTGAAGAGGCTCTCTATCGTGAAGTGGTTCGAGGAGTCCAAGGACGTCAACCGTCCCGAGTGGATGATCATGAAGGTGATTCCGGTTATTCCCCCGGATCTCCGTCCTCTGGTTCCGCTGGATGGCGGCCGTTTCGCCACTTCTGACCTCAACGACCTGTACCGCAGGGTTATCATCCGCAACAACCGTCTTAAGAGACTCATAGAGATTAAGGCTCCGGAGGTTATTCTCCGCAACGAAAAGCGTATGCTCCAGGAGGCTGTGGACAGCCTGTTCGACAACTCCAAGAAGTCAAGCGCAGTCAAGAGCGAGAGCAACCGTGCTCTCAAGAGCCTTTCTGACAGCCTCAAGGGTAAGCAGGGACGCTTCCGTCAGAACCTCCTCGGTAAACGTGTAGACTATTCTGCCCGTTCCGTTATCGTTGTAGGTCCTGAACTCAATATGCACGAGTGCGGTCTGCCTAAGTTCATGGCAGCAGAGCTTTACAAACCGTTCATCATCAGGAAACTGATCGAGCGCGGTATCGTAAAGACCGTAAAGAGCGCAAAGAAGATTGTAGATCGCAAGGATCCCGTTATCTGGGACATCCTGGAGAACGTAATGAAGGGTCACCCCGTGCTCCTGAACCGTGCACCTACCCTTCACAGACTGGGTATCCAGGCCTTCCAGCCTAAGATGATCGAGGGCAAGGCAATCCAGCTGCATCCTCTTGCTTGTACCGCATTCAACGCAGACTTCGATGGTGACCAGATGGCAGTTCACCTCCCTCTTGGCAATGCAGCCATCATGGAGGCCCAGTTGCTCATGCTTGGTAGCCAGAACATTCTTAACCCCGCCAACGGTACTCCTATCACCGTGCCTTCACAGGATATGGTGCTTGGTCTGTACTACATCACCAAGATTCGTCCCGGTGCAAAGGGTGAGGGCATGAAGTTCTACGGTGCTGAAGATGTAATCGTTGCTTACAACGAGAAAGCCATCGACATGCACGCCAAGATTGAAGTCCGCCTTCCCGCAGACAAACTGGATCCTTCCAAGGGTACCCAGATGGTAGAGACTACCGCCGGCCGTATCATTGTAAACCAGTATGTTCCGGACGAGGTTCCTTACGTAAACGAGGTACTTGGTAAGAAGTCACTGCGTAAGATCATTACCGACGTTATCAAGAATACCGGTGTTACCCGCACCGCCAAATTCCTTGACGATATCAAGAACCTTGGTTATGACCAGGCCTTCCGCGCCGGTATCTCCTTCAACCTGGGTGACGTGCTTATCCCTGAAGAGAAAGCATCCCTCATTGAAGAAGGTTACAAGGGCGTTGAAGAGATCCGCGGCAACTACCAGTGGGGTCTTATCACCAACAACGAGCGCTACAATAAGGTTATCGACCTTTGGTCTTCAATTGACAGCCGTCTGCAGAGCATCGTGACAAAGAAGATTTCCAGCGACCAGCAGGGCTTCAACCCTGTATACATGATGCTGGATTCCGGTGCCCGTGGTTCAACCCAGCAGATCAAGCAGCTTTGCGGTATGCGAGGCCTTATGGCTAAGCCCCAGAAGAGTGGTGCTGCAGGTGCAGAGATTATCGAGAACCCTATCATCTCCAACCTTAAGGAGGGTATGACAGTGCTCGAGTACTTCATCTCTACCCACGGTGCCCGTAAGGGTCTTGCCGATACCGCTCTTAAGACCGCTGATGCAGGTTACCTGACCAGACGTCTTGTTGACGTATCCCACGATGTGATTATCACAGAGGAGGATTGCGGCACACTGCGTGGTCTTGTAGCTTCTGCTATCAAGAATAAGGACGAGGTTGTAGAGTCTCTGGGCGAGCGTATCCTTGGACGTACTTCCGTTCACGATATCTTCAACCCTCTTACCGGTGAGCTTATCATCAAGGCCGGCGAAGAGATCAGGGAGAAAGATGCAGAACTCATCAACTCACTGCCTATCGAGCAGGTTGAGATTCGTTCCGTACTTACCTGCGAATCCCGCAAGGGTGTCTGCGCTAAGTGCTACGGACGTAACCTCGCTACCAGCCGCATGGTAGAGAAGGGTGAGGTTGTGGGCGTTATCGCCGCACAGTCTATCGGTGAGCCTGGTACCCAGCTTACACTGCGTACCTTCCACGTCGGTGGTACCGCATCTTCTACCGCAGCTGACTCATCCATAGAGTCCAAATACAACGGTAAGCTCCACTACGACGAGCTCCGTACCATCGAGAAAGAGGAAGAGGGCGGCAAACTGCTCATCGTTGTCAGCCGTTCTACCGAACTCAAGATCGTGGACGAGAACACCGGCATCACCTTCTCTCAGTACGATGTACCTTACGGCGCACGTCTGTACAAGAAGGACGGCGATTCCGTTGTTAAGGGCGACCTCATCTGCGAGTGGGATGCATATAACGCTACCACCATCGTAGAAATCGCAGGTACTGTCCGCTTCGAGAACATGCAGGAGGACGTTACCTTCCGCAGCGAAGCTTCCGACGGTATGTCAGCAAGCCGCGACAAGGTTGTGATCGAGTCCCGTAACAAGGCTATGAACCCTTCACTCCTCATCGTAGACGAGGCTGGAAAGGTTCTGAAGCAGTACAACCTGCCTGTAGGCGCACACGTTACCGTAGAGGATGGCAGCCAGGTTAAGATTGGTGACACCATCATCAAGATACCTCGTGCCATTGGTAAGGCATCCGATATTACCGGTGGTCTGCCTCGAGTTACAGAGCTCTTCGAGGCCCGTAATCCTTCTAACCCCGCTATTATCTCCGAGATTAACGGTGAGGTTATCATGGGTAAGGTCAAGAGAGGTAACCGTGAGATCATCGTTCGCCACCGCAGCGGCATAGAGAAGCACTATCTCGTACCTCTGACAAAGCAGATCCTGGTTCAGGAGAACGACTACGTAAGGGCCGGTGCAAGGCTCTCCGACGGTGGTGTATCTCCTACCGATATCCTTAACGTGCTTGGTCCTGTAAAGGCTCAGGAATACATCGTGAACGAGGTTCAGGCTGTATACCGCCTGCAGGGTGTGAAGATCAACGACAAGCACTTTGAGATTATCGTACGCCAGATGATGCGCAAGGTACAGATTGGCGACCCCGGCGATACAGGCTTCCTCCCCGAGGAACTTGTTGACAAGTGGAAGTTCATGGATACCAACGACGAGATCTACGGCAAGTACTATGTGCTTGACAGCGGAGACTCCCAGAAGTACTATCCCGGCTGCATTATCTCTGAGCACGATATGCGTGGAGAGAATGACTCACTTGCACGTCAGGGCCTTAAGGTGATGGCCGTTCGCGAGGCTGTGCCCGCTACCGCTTCACTGGTACTCCAGGGTATCACAAGGGCTGCGCTCAAGACTGACAGCTTCATCTCTGCTGCATCCTTCCAGGAGACTACGAAGGTGCTCAGCGAGGCTGCTATCCGCGCACGCGTAGATAATCTTGAGGGTCTTAAGGAGAACGTCATCAGCGGTCACCTCATCCCTGCCGGAACCGGTCTTAAGGAATACCAGGACCTGGTTGTAGGAAGCAAGGAAGAGTACGAGCGCGAAATGAACGAGCTCTAATAGACTTCTATATACTGTTAAAAAAAGCTTGCACTAGGTTGTGCAAGCTTTTTTTTATTCTAGAAAATGTAAAGTCCGAACCAGGACAAGCTGCCAAGAATGCCGCTTATAGCAAGCAGGATTGCCAGGATGAGGGCGAATACCTTAAGGCCCTTGTTCTTGATTGCAAAGGGAACAAAAAGAATCAGAAGAGATTCAACGATCTTCATCACACCAATGACAACGGGCATGGTAACAAACATACCGGTAAGGGTGAATACCCAGCCTGCTGCTTCAAAAAGGAAGATCAGCAGGATATAGATAAAGGCTGCTGTTCCCTTGTGCTCCTTTGCAACAGCCGGCTGAGGCTGAACAGGCTGATATGCCTGCTGGAAGTACTGAGGCTGCTGATATTGCTGCTGGTAAACCTGCTGCTGGGGCTGGGCGGCCATGGTTGCAGGCGCAGTCTGCTGCTGATACCCCTGCTGAGGCTGCCGGGGTTGTACTGGAGGTACAGGCGGCTGAGCGGGAGCTTCAGGCTTGGGGGGACGTGGAGGGCGCGGTGCAGGCGGGGGATCCTGTGGTCCATTGACCTGCTGAGGGTTAAGATTCTCGTTCATAACAAATAGTATTTATGGATTATTTGATCTTCACGGGTAATACTCCGGCTGCGCCACCCCGAACTATTGCGCGTGCCGCCGCCTTGTTGTTGAACTTTGTATCTGACCAAGCCACAATAAAGGACTGGAAATCCTTGTACCGGGGCAGGTCTACCAGCCTGTACGGATTGGCAAACATAATACCGCACACCTTGTGTGATGCCGTAAGTCCGGCTACCATAGAAAACTGCTCCGGGGTAATGAGGCTTTCCCTTCTGGGGCCGCCGGAACGCTTTACTGGCGTACCGCTGTGGAAGCCCACAATCACATTGTCATAACCCTTAAGCTTAGCCTCCAGTGAATCTACCTGCTCCTGGCCGAAGTCACCTTCAAGGCAGAAGCGGTCTGCCGGGAAGTACTGCATACAAAGCTCCAGGAAGAAGGATTCAGCCTCGGGCGTAGCCGCATTCACTGCCACGTAAGCGGTTTTTCCGGGGGAGAAAGGCAGATTTTCCGCACCCTTCACTACAGTCATGGACTGGTCACAAATCCTCTGGATAAGAGCCTCCGTAGCAGGACGGAAAGAAGACCTGAGCGCCTGCTGGGGATCTACCATGGGGCAGTATCCGGGGGCCAGCATACCGCAGCGCTGCTTAAGCGCAAGCATCTTGCGCACGCGGGCGTCCAGGTCGGCTTCGTCCAACTCTCCAGACTGGAACAAAGCATCCAATTCCTCTATTGTACGTCCGGCGTTCTGGGGCATCAAGAGCACATCCACACCAGCTTTATAAGCAGCGACGGATGCGTCTCCATAATCGTTGGCCACACCCTTCATTCCAAGGGCATCGGTAATAATAATGCCGTCAAAACCCAACTCTTTGCGCAGCAGATCCGTTACGATGGGCCTGGATATGGATGCAGGCGTGCCTGTCGGGTCAAGTGCCGGAACGCTAAGATGGCCAACCATAACCATGTCTACACCATCGGCAATAAGCCTGCGGAAAGGATAAAGCTCCAGGGAGTCAAGCCTTTGCCTGTCGAACTGAAGCACCGGAAGACCCTTATGGGAATCTACGTCCGTATCTCCGTGGCCGGGAAAGTGCTTTGCGCTGCCTGCCACGCCGGCATCCTTCATGCCAAGCATGAAAGCGCTGCCGTAGGCGGCCACTTTTTCACGATCCTCGCCAAAAGAACGAACGCCAATCACAGGGTTGTTGGGATTATTGTTTACGTCTACGTCAGGGGCGTAATCTACGAATATCTTAATCTGGGCCAGCTCCTCCCCTACGGCCTTTCCGGCTTGATAAACCAAACCGGCCGACGGCAAGGCACCAAGCTGCATGGCCTTGGGGAAGGATGCGTATTCATAAAAACGCATCGATGCACCCCATTCGCCGTCGATGCTCACGATCATGGGTATCTTGGCGAAGGATTGAAGGTTGTTTAGCATTTGCATGCAGGGGCCCAGTTCGTCGTCCATGACAATCAGGCCACCAAGGCCCTGACGGACCCATTCAATCTCGTCCGCCCTGCGCTCCGGGCGATCCTGGGTATCTACCGCTACGACAATTATCTGGGCAATCTTCTCTTTGCGGGACATGCCCTTGATAATGGAGTCTATGTCCTGCCCCATCGCCGATACAGCCATTACAGCCATCAATGCTATTGTTAAAACTTTCTTCATCTTAAGCCAATACCAATTCTACCGGGCAGTGGTCGGAACCAAAGATTTCGTTATGAATCTCTGCCCCGGCGATACGACCCTTAAGCGAGTCTGATACCAGGAAATAATCTATACGCCAGCCGACGCCCTTTGCACGGGCCTGGAAGCGGTAACTCCACCAGGAATACTTGGCAACTCCGGGGTTTAGGCTGCGCCAAGAATCTGTAAATCCGGCAGCCAGAAGCGTGCCGAACTTTTCCCTTTCCTGATCGGTAAAACCGGCGTTCTGGTGATTCGTAGCCGGGTTTTTAAGGTCTATCTCTTCGTGGGCGACGTTAAGGTCACCGCAGACAACTACGCCCTTGCGGGCTGCAAGGCCGGTAAGGTAGCCGCGGAAGGCATCTTCCCAGCTCATCCTGTAGTCCAGGCGCTTGAGACCCTCCTGCGAGTTTGGAACGTACACGCAAACCAGATAGAAGTCCGGCATTTCAAGGGTGATTACGCGTCCTTCGGTGTCGTGTTCCGGCAGGCCTATTCCGTAGCTTACGGACAGCGGCTGATGCTTGCTGTAAATGGCGGTCCCGGAATAACCTTTCTTTTCTGCGTAATTCCAGTAAGAAGTGTAGCCGGGGAACTCAAGGTCCAGCTGACCTTCCTGCATCTTGGTTTCCTGAATGCAGAAGAAGTCTGCGTCAAGGGTCTTGAAGATGTCTGCAAAGCCCTTGCCTGCCACGGCCCGCAGGCCGTTAACGTTCCAGGAGATAAACTTCATACTATTCTATTGTCCATTCAGCACCGTTCTTGGTGTCTTTCACGGTGATGCCAAGTTCTTTGAGTTTGTCGCGGATTGCGTCGCTCCTGGGCCAGTCTTTGGCGGCCTTGGCGGCGGCGCGGTCTTCCAGTACCATCTCCATAAGGCCGGCAATTACTTTCTGGCCGGAACCTTCCTCTGCGGCAGCATCGTCCTTAAGGCCCATAACGCCTATTACGGTGTCTCCGAACAGCTGTGCAAGAGCCTTCAGGTCTGCGTCTGACAGCTTTTCCTTACCCTCTTTTGCAGAATTGATCATCTTCACTGCATCGAAGATGCGTGCCAGGGCGATGGGAGTGTTAAGGTCGTCGCAAAGAGCGGTATAAACATCTTCTATGATGGCTGCCACAGCGTCTGATACGCCTTCAGGGCGAGCCTCCGGTGCGATGGTTCCTATCATCTGGCCGTATGCAAGGTCTACCGGCTTGACGCCTGCCAGCGAGCAGATGTCACGGTATGCCTGCATCACCCTCTTGAGGCCCTTTTCGGCAGCCTGCAGGGCCTCGTTAGAGAAGTCCAGTGTGCTGCGGTAGTGTGCCTGCAGAATGAAGAAGCGCACGGTCATGGGGCTGTAGGCCCTTTCCAGCTTGGGGTGCGCGCCGGCAAAGAGTTCGGGCAGGGTAATGAAGTTACCAAGGGACTTTCCCATCTTCTGGCCGCCTATGGTAATCATGTTGTTGTGAACCCAGTAGTGCACGCCGTCAGTACCGCGGGAAGCCACGTTCTGGGCGATCTCGCACTCGTGGTGAGGGAACATAAGGTCCATTCCGCCACCGTGGATGTCGAAGGTTTCGCCAAGGTACTTCTCGCTCATTGTAGAGCATTCCAGGTGCCAGCCGGGGAAGCCGTCGCCCCAGGGTGAAGGCCAGCGCATAATGTGCTGAGGTTCAGCCTTTTTCCAGAGGGCAAAGTCGTACGGGGCGTGTTTGTCGCTCTGGCCGTCCAGGTTGCGGGTGCCTTCCAGGGTATCGTCCAGATTACGTCCTGACAGTATGCCGTAGTGATGTTCCTGGTTGTATTTTGCTACATCAAAGTAGATTGAGCCGTTGCTTTCGTATGCATAGCCGGCGGCGATTATCTTCTTGATGGTTTCTATCTGCTCTATGATATGGCCTGATGCACGGGGTTCGATGGAAGGCGGTGCTACGTTAAGCATGCGCATGGCCTCGTGGTAAAGCAGGGTGCATTTCTGCACTACTTCCATGGGTTCCAGCTGCTCCAGGCGGGCCTTCTTCAGAATCTTGTCTTCTCCTTCGTCGGCGTCATGCTCAAGGTGGCCTACGTCGGTGATGTTGCGTACGTAGCGGACCTTGTAGCCAAGGTGGCGCAGGAGGCGTGCAAGGACGTCGTAGGTTACGCCGGGACGGGCGTGGCCAAGGTGGGCGTCACCGTAAACGGTGGGGCCGCAAACGTACATTCCTACCATGCCGGGATTGATGGGCTTGAATAGCTCTTTCCGGTGGCTTAAAGTATTTGTCAAAAATAATGGTCTCATATGATTTGATTTTCCGTCATACCGTCCCATCGGGCTCCTAAAATATGTCTTTTATTTTCCAGTCATACCGTCCGAACGGGCTCCTGGAATGAGGGGTTAAGTCGCCCATTCGGATGGTATGACTTATGACTTATAGATAACAAAAATACAGATTTATACTGAGAATTCAAAAATTACTTCCGGACAGTTTCATGGACGTAGCTGGCGGCGCCGCACAGGATTTGGGCCAGGGCCTGCGATTCATGGGAGAGTACAGCGAAGATCATACCTGTCTCTACGGGAATATCATAGATGGTGCTTAGGGACATAGTTATCATGTAATGATAAGCTCCGAAGCCGCCGGGGACCGGAATAATCGAGCTGATGGTGCCCACCGCCATAAGAAAGAGGGCGTCGATGGGACCAAGGGCCTCGAAGCCGAGGCCGGAACCGGACAGGGCGATGAGAGCCGTAGCGCTGGTTGCCCAGTAAGACATCCACAGCAGTAGCGTAAACATAAGGAAGCGGGGCCAGGATTCCAGCTTGAAGCTGCTCTTTACGCCGGAAAGGATACCGGCAACAAAGCCCCAGATTTTACCAAAGAACTTGTTCTTGTTCCTAAGGAAGTAACACAGGGCCAGGATTGCAACCACCAGCGCAATAGCTATGAGAACGATGCCGGTAGAAGAGAAATTGGCCGTTCCAAGCTTGTCGGTGAAGAATTCGCCCCATCTTTCCTTGAAGGCAAAAATGACAACTGCTATAACAAGCAGCATCACAACTATATCCCAGACACGGTCCACCAGGATAGTGCCTATCACTTTGTCGAAAGAAGCCAGGCGATTGCCGTCCTTGTCCCTTGCGGAATGCCTTGTGATAAGGCCACAACGGGCCAGCTCTCCGCCACGCGGGATGACCATGTTCACCATGTATCCGATGTTCATCGCATTGAAGGTGGTGATGCGCGTAATACTGGGGTCCGTGGGCAGGAGGGTCTCCCTCCAGCGGCGGCTGCGAACCCAGATGGCATAGATGCCTATCAGCATGGAAAGGAACACATACTGCCAGTCGCAGTTCTTAAGGCCGTCGACAAATTTATCCCAATCCACCTCGCGGAAAGAAAGCCACAAAAGTGCCACTGCAAGACCCCCGAAGAGTATATATTTTAAAATATCGCCTTTCTTTTTCTCCATGTTTTTGTTCTTATTGATGCAAAAATAATCATTTCCATCGGAAGAAATCCGATTATAATCACTATTTTTGTATTATTCAACCAGTAAAACTATGAAATCGATTCTTGGAATAGGCAACGCGCTTACGGACATTCTGGCTGTTTTGCCGGACGATACCCTCCTTAACCAGTTCCATCTGCCGAAGGGCAGCATGCAGCACGTAGATATGGAGACCGGCGATAAAATCTGGAACGCGCTAAAAGAGATTGGTGTCAAATACGTACCCGGCGGATCGGCAGCCAATACCATAACCTGCACATCCATATTTGGAATGCCCTCCGGTTATATTGGCAAGATTGGTAACGACGAGCTTGGCAACCTTTTCAAGAGTACCATGGAGCAGTTTGGCGTTAAAACCACCATGCTGTACGGCACGAAGTCGTCCGGCAGGTGCATGGTCTTCATTTCCGGAGTCAATGCAGAAAGGACCTTCGCAGACTACATGGGATCCGCACTAGAAATGGGTCCTGAAGACCTGAAACCCGAATACTTCCAGGGATATGATTACTTCCATATCGAGGGCTATCTAGTTCAGAACCAAGACCTTATTTCCACAGCTGTACAAATGGCAAAGGAGGCGGGATGCATTATTTCCATCGACATGGCATCCTACAATGTAGTTGAGTCCAACGACGCTTTCCTGCACAATCTGGTAGATAAATACGTAGACATTGTATTTGCAAATGAGACAGAGGCGAAGGCCTTTACCAAAATGGAGCCCAGGGCTGCCCTGGACGAGATTTGCAAGCACTGCAAGATTGCAGTCGTCAAGGTTGGAAAGGACGGTTCAATGGTCCAGAGCGGCAAAGAATACCATTTCATAGAGCCCTGGCCGGCTGCAGCGATTGACGCTACCGGTGCAGGCGATACCTACGCTGCCGGCTTCCTTTACGCCCATGCCCTTGGCATGCCTCTGCGCGTGTGCGGAGAAATTGGCTCAATCATTGCAGCCAAGGTGGTAGAGGTCATCGGCACCAAGATTGACATCCCCCGCTGGAGGGACGCAAAACTGGAAATACGGGACCTGATATCGGCAAACGAGAAATAGTAGATGAATTTTAAAGAATACTTCAGGAGACAGGCCCTGCGAAAGCGTGGAAGCACTGTTCCCACTTGCATAATGCCGGCAGAGAAGATTTCTACTGCCGTAGCGCTCATAGATGTGGAGGAGCCGTCATACGACGAATGCAAAACCGCACTTATGAGCTATTTCCGTGAGAACAAGATCAAAGGAGAGATTTTCTTCTTCGACTTCAGGAGGATAGCCAGCGACGAGCGCCTGATTACCAGCATCACCAACACCGTACTGCGCAAGGACCTCAACTGGTTCGGCATGCCGTCTGACGAAAAACTGGCCATCCTGGACAATCTGAAACCGGATTTATTCATAAGCCTTTTGCGCTCCGACAACTTTGCGGCCCGCTTTACTGCCAAGTATTGCAAGGCACGCTTCAAGGTTGGAAGGGAGCAGATAGACCGCAACGTCTTTGACCTTGTGGTCAGTGACCCGTCGGACCGCAAACTGACGCAGGCAGAAGCCTTTGAGGCAATCAAGGGCATCATTTCCAAAATCAAGTAGCGAATGGCAGCTATTCTTTCAGATATAGGCAATGGCCTGAAGGGCTTTGCAATGGGCGCCGCAAACGTGATTCCGGGCGTCAGTGGTGGTACGATAGCCCTGATTACAGGCATCTTCGGACGTATTATCAACGCCCTGAACAGCCTGATGAGCTTCAAGACCTGGAAGCTTCTGTTTGCAGGAAAATTCAAGGAGTTCGTCTCCAAGGTTGACGGCCGCTTCCTTCTGGCCGTAATGATTGGCGCAGTTCTGAGCGTTTTCACCCTGGCCAAACTGATGCAGTATCTGCTGGACCAGTATCCCGTTCAAACCTGGGCTTTCTTTTTGGGCATGATTGCAGCATCTGCCGTATTCATGCTGGCCGAGGTCCGCTGTTGGCGGGTTTCCTATGGCCTGTGGATAGCTGTGGGAATAGGTTTGGGCATTGCCCTGTGCACCCTCTCCCCCACCGAGACCACCGATGACCTCTGGTTCATTTTCATTTGCGGAGCCATTGCCATCTGTACGATGATTCTTCCCGGCGTAAGCGGAAGCTTCATCCTACTGCTACTTGGCAAGTACGAATACATAATGAATGCCATCAGCAACCTTAACTGGCCGGTACTGGCAGCCTTCGGAATTGGTTGCGCCATTGGCATCGTAGCCTTCTCTAAGGCCCTGCACTGGCTTCTTGCCCGCTACCAGCAGCAGACCATGCTGGTTCTGGTAGGCTTTGTCATGGGCTCTCTTATCAAGGTATGGCCTTGGAGCGACGAAGCCCTTGCCGCCGCCACTGCCGCTTCCGACGGCTCCGCCCCCGTCACCGCCGGCGAAATGCTGATTCCCGGCATAATCTGGATAGTCATAGGCATAGCCGCCGTCGTTCTTCTTGAGCTCGCCGGCAAAGCCTCAAGGAAATAACATAATTCTAACTAATTACCATGAAACTGAGTATTGTTGCTTCTTTGTTTGCGGCCTCGGTGATGGCTGCCTCCTGTGGAAATATGGACACCAATGCGCTGATGGCCGGAGGCGTCCAGGCTGTTCAGGCAATGACCTTGTCAGATTCTGACGTGCGTGCCTACGTGTCTGAGTATATAGCCCAGCTGGATGCCCAGAGTGTCGTTCTACCAGAGAGCAACGCATATACCAAGAGACTTCGCAAGCTGACTTCAGGGCTTACGCAGGTGAACGGAGTGCCGCTTAACTTCAAGGTTTATCAGACCAACGATATCAATGCTTTTGCATGCGCCGACGGCAGCGTGCGCGTTTATACCGGCCTTATGGACCTGATGGCGGACGACGAGATCCTTGGCGTCATCGGCCATGAAATCGGCCACGTAGCGATGAACCATACCCGCAAGCAGATGCAAAACGCAATTATGGCTTCTGCCGCACGAACCAGCCTTTCAGGCGTCAGCGGCACCGTGGGTCAGCTTAGCGCATCGCAGCTTGGCGCGCTTGGAGAAGCTATTGTGAATGCCAAATATTCCCGTAAGCAGGAGACTCAGTCAGACGACTTTGCATACGATTTTCTTAAGGCTGCGGGCAAGAATCCCGCCTGCCTGATGCGCGGCTTCCAGAAGCTTCAGTCTCTTGAGGCAAAAGGTGGTCAGACCGGCCAGATGGTAAGCAATCTGTTTTCTTCCCATCCGGACACTGCCAGCCGTATCTCCCGAATTCAGGCGAAACTAAAAGCCGACGGTCTTCTGAAGTAAATACTCCCTCAGATTATTCCAGTCGTAATAAGGGCCGTCTCCCAGTGCCGGGATACGGCGCTCTACCTCGTTGTAAAGAATCTTTACCAGGACTTCCCCCTGACCGTTCCTGTAGAAGGCTAACTGCAGGTTGGCGGCCATGGGAATATACTTCCAAATGTAGAAGCCATTCTTCCATGCTGTGCCTATGGGGTATCGGCCGGAAGGGCCTTCGATATCCATGAGGGCGGCCAGGGGCAGAAGGCCGCTGTCGTGACCGAAGCGGAGGTCGGCCGCAATTCGCCCTTCACCGGCAGAAGCCAGGGCTTCATCAGCACGGCTGATTATGTCTTTCAGAAGCGGTTTGGCAGACCAGGTGATGTTGTCGCCAAGCTCGGTACTGTTACCAATTGAGGTGTAAAAACGTTCGTTGCCGACTTTGCCAAGGGCAATGAGTTCATCCTTGGTAAAGTACTTGTACATATCAAAACCATCCAGCTCGTACAGCAAGTCCTGGCAATCTGATATGAAATAGAACATTAGCACAATGCTTGACCTGGCGTCAGGGATGAGCTTGTTTAAAGTCTCTTCTTTGCCACTTACAAAAAGGGCCTTCATCAAGCGCTCCGGATCAAGCAATTCCCGGCCAGCAGCAACCTCTGCGGCTTTGGGGCGGCCACGCCAACTATCTCTGTCCTTTGCTTCGCGGGCCAGAAGCTCCAGGTACTTCTCTCCTGTAACAAAAGAAAAACAAGTGGACGGGCTCTGACTCTTAAGGCTGGAGGTAAAGTTGGCCATGCTTATTATGCAGCGCGGGACAATGCTGGCCTGGCAGCGTACAAGGCCGCCGCTGAAAGCCTGGCTAAAGCGACCGTACATCCTTTGGGCTATGCCGGCGTGCTCGCGGGCGCCGCGCTCTGTCAGTTCTCCCTGCATACCTTCATGCGGCGCATAAACTTTCTTTACATCTTCCAGGAACTCTTTGCCCAAAGGGGTCAGAAGTCCAAGGGAATCCGCCTTAAGCATGGTCTCGTAAGGAAGGGTGGCATAGGCGCCGGCCTGGCGTCTGGAGCCGTGGCGGCCATAGTGGCTGACGTACACCGGAACGTAGCCTTCCGGTGCCGGCGTACCAGGGGCCTCACAGGCTTCGTAGCTGTGAAAGATGCCGGCAGTGCGTTCTATATTGCCTTCCAGGTCCTTTGTAAAGTCCTGCGAGAAGCCGGGCACCTGCAGAAGCAGGACGGCCACGGCCAGTGTTATTCTTCTGTAGTATCTCATGCTAAACGAGCAAATCATCAATTTGTAGTTTAGGTACGTAATGGACGCCTTCTTTGCGGTAATAGTTTAAGTCTTCCCCTGCGGCGACAGGCTTAAGGAAGATGCTTTCCGCTCCCTTTCCAATAGCTATTACGGCAAGAGGACGGAGCGGCAGGCCCAGCGCCTGCTGAAGCGCATCGGCATTGAAGTTCAGTATAAAAATGCCATTCAGGCCCTTCTCTACGGCCTTAAGCAGAATGCTCTGCGCGGCGATGCCAAGGTCTATATCCACCACCTTGTTCTCCGGTCCCGTGGAGCAGACTACAATAAAGGCACGGGGCTCGGTGCCGGGCTTGGGAAGATGCTCCTGTGGCAGCGCCGCCCCAAGTTTAATAAGTGGCAGGACTTTGTCGGAATCAGCGCCGGCAACAAGCCTGAACCTTAGCTGCTGACGGTTCTGTCCGCTGCCGCAAAAGCAGCTAACCGCCGCCAGTTCCTTTAACTGTTCAAGTGTGACGACCCGCGAGGTATCGTAACCGCGATAGCTGCGGTTGCGCTTAAGTAAAGTATCCAGAGACACGTTTACCCGCTTTACCGGCTTTGCGCCCTGACGCGCCTGAAGCTGCTCGAACTTATTTTCCAGATAATTATCTGCCATATCGGATTAGCCATTATTAATAATCATGAAAACAAATATACTGAATTATACAGAAAATTCGTATATTTACGGGGGTAAAACCACAACCACGATGAAAAAATTAATAATACTGCTAATGGCTTTGACGGTACTCCTAAATACCGTGTCTTTGCTGAATTTGGCGCCGGAGAGCAAGGCCTGATCTTGTATGGCCTACGCTTCCGCTTCTAACTAACCTATAATTTCCAGCCTGCAAGAACCATGAGAAAACGAATTTTTCAAATAGTAGAGAAAGGCAGCAAAAAGGACAAGTTGAGCCTTGGCTACGACATCTTCATGATCGTGGCCATCGTGGCCAGTATTGTTCCTCTTACCTTCATAAGCTACGAGACCCCCGTGTTCGATATCATGGAGGACGTAACCGTAACCATCTTCATAATTGATTACGTGTTAAGGTGGTCTACCGCAGACTTCAGGATGAAGAAGGGGAAATGGTCCTTCCTTTTGTATCCCTTCACCGCCTGGGCTATCCTGGACCTTCTGTCAATACTGCCGGGTCTGGAATTAATTGGCGACAGCTTCAAGGTCTTCCGTATCGCCAGATTGCTTAAGATCCTTAGGCTATTCAAGTTTGTGCGCTATTCAAAGAGCATCCAGCTTGTCAGGAGGGTCATAAGAAAGGAACGTCCGGTTCTGCTGACGATGCTGGGCCTGCTGGCATTCTACATCTTCCTGACGGCCCTGGTTATGTTCAACGCAGAAAATTCCATCAATCCGGAAACCGGACTCAGGAATTTCAGGACCTTCTTTGACGCCCTCTACTGGGCCACCATCACCCTGACATCTGTCGGCTATGGAGACATCATTCCGCTGACGAACGTTGGCCGCGCAATCAGTATGATATCGTCCCTCGTAGGCGTGGCCGTAATCGCCCTACCTTCCGGCGTCATCACCGCAAGTTATATGGACGAAGTCCGTAAGCTAAGAAGCAAGAAGAATGATTCCAATAATTAAATAACACTATGACTTTAATAATGATCATTGAGCTGCTTATTGTTCTGGCAGCGCTGTATGTAGGTTCCCGTTACGGATCCCTGGCCCTTGGCGCCATCAGCGGCATCGGCCTGGCCATACTTGTTTTTGGCTTTGGCCTTAAGCCCGGCACGCCTCCCACGGACGTTATATATATCATCATTGCAGCCGTTACCTGCGCAGGCACGCTTCAGGCTTCAGGCGGTATGGACTGGATGATTCAGATTGCAGAAAAAGTGTTGCGAAAGCATCCGGAGCACATCACCTTCCTGGGCCCGCTGGTTACTTTCTTCCTTACGGTTCTGGTAGGTACAGGCCACGTGGTATATACCATCATGCCAATAATCTGCGACATAGCCCTTAAGAAGAACATCCGTCCCGAACGTCCCTGCGGCGTAGCTTCCATAGCTTCGCAGGTAGGTATTACCTGCAGCCCCATTGCAGCCGCAGTAGTGGCCTTCGTTACCATCTCCAACGCCAATGGTTATATGGTAAGCATCCCGCAGGTACTGATGGTAACCATTCCTTCCTGTGTGATAGGTCTTATGTGTGCTTCCCTGGCATCTTACAAGCGTGGCAAAGACCTGGACGACGACCCCGAATTCCAGGCCCGTAAAGCCGATCCTAAGATTTACGAGTACATGTACGCGAATAAAACCACCACGTTGGACAAGGAAATCTCTTCATCGGCTAAGCTTTCAGTTATCGTTTTCCTTTTTGCCCTGCTGGTAATCGTGTGCTTTGCTTTTTGTCAGATGATTCACGTCTCTAGCGGAGAGACTCTGGCCCAAGCTATCAACCTGCCCAAGATGAACATCTGTATCCAGATTATTATGCTTGTGGCAGCGGCCCTGAACATTATGCTCTGCAAGGTAGATCTCAAGAACTGTGTGTCCGGTTCGGTGTGGAAGTCCGGCATGGTGGCTGTGATTGCCATCTACGGAATTGCCTGGCTGGCCGATACCTACTTTGGCAACTACATGGACTCAATGAAGGCGATGCTCACAGATCTGGTTACGCGCGCTCCCTGGACCATTGCACTTGTGTTCTTCATGGTGTCGGTGCTCATTAATTCACAAGGAGCCGTGGTTGTGGCCATGCTGCCACTGGCCTATGAGTTGGGCATTGCCGGTCCGGTCCTGCTTGGTATACTTCCCAGCGTTTACGGTTACTTCTTCATTCCTAACTATCCGTCAGATATCGCCACGGTGAACTTTGACCGAAGCGGCACAACGGTTATTGGCAAATACCTACTGAATCACAGTTTCATGATGCCGGGACTAATCTGCGTGACGGTGTCCACCATCCTTGGCTATCTGATAACCAACGTCTTTTTTGCCGGCTACTTCGCCAGCTTCTTAAAGTAACGTCGACGAGGCGCGCTGAAGCTCCCGGCCCACTACGTCATTGCCGGCTCCGACCGGCAATCTCATAATTATTGAAATGCTATTCTTTAAATAAATAGCCTTTTTCAAACGCCGCGGGGGAAAGAAAACGGGATTCCCTATCCGAGAATCTAACAAATATGGATCTTTCATCCATAGCGACAATACGCCCAGGACCAAAGCTCTTATGGGTAACACAGTCTCCAATCTGAAGGTTATCCCAGGGCTCTCTTTTATCCTGATCAGCCTGCAAATCGTCCTGTTCGTCTTGCAAATTGTCATGCCCGACCTGTTCGGGCATCTCAGATTGCCGGTCGGAGCCGGCAATGACGGAAGTGTCAATGGCCGTATCCCACAGACCGATGACGGTGCCAGTGTACTTGTCGATACCGGTGTATTCCAGAGAGGAGTCCTCGTAACGCTTGAACTTATATACGGCGTCATTCATCAACTCGCTATTAAATACACCCAGGCTTACAAGCAGGCTAAAATCCTTGAGGGTAAGGCCGGTTACTTTGCGGAAGAGTTCAGGCTCCAGTTGCTCGATAACGTCTTTAAGACAATACTCGCGAAAGTCCGTGAGGTACATAAAGACCGGTATTCGGGTAGCGAACTTGATAAGTTTCTCCTGAATCTCCCTGCGCTTACTCTTGAACTCTTTCTCTTCTTCTGTGAGCTGCTTCTTCTCCTTCGGGGTAAGGTCGTCACCTTTCTCCTTCTTGGTATTCTTGACGTGCTCGGACTTGTTGATGATGGTCTCGATGTCGGAATTCAGGTTGCGGAACCCTTCAATGTTCATCAGGGCCTTCATAGCCTCTGGATTATTCATCAGGCGCTGGAGAGTGGCATTATCCACATTGACCAGCACGGCGCTCTCCCAGCGGCGGGCAAGCAGCGTAGCCGTGGTTCCACTCATCGCCATATCGAGCACACCGGCGGCGTCAATTTCTTTCATTGAAGAACCATCGAAGGCCAGGATGGGCAGGAACTTAATGAACTGCTCCACCTTCTTCTCAGGGTTACTCTCGTGGACATTGAGTTGGCAACTGTATTCTTCTACCTGACGGAGTGCCCGATTAGGGGCGAAATCAAACACGTAGCAGAATGGTTTAAGGATCAGCTCCTCGCCCCATTCATCCTTTGTGGTCCAGGGTGACTGGACGCGGAATGCTGCCTGGAAATAAGTCTCCGGAGAGGTGGTGTTGCGCAGCATCAGGATGCCGGTCCAGGGCTTCACGGTGACGCCAGTGGAGAGTTTGCCGCAGGAGAGAGTTATTGTCTTGGTTTGCTGCGGGTCTTCCATTGCATTATACACCGGCTCTACGGCCTGGGCACCCATTCCGGCCTCATTGCCGGCAGCAACGATCACGTTATAATCGTCATAGAACCGATTGCAGCGCTTCTTCAAAAGTTTAGCCATCGCCCTACATGCTGCGACGCTGGGGAGGAACCAGTAGGTGTGCTGCAGGTAACTGAGCAGACGGGCATCAGAGAACGGCATAGGCGGCTTTTCCGTGCCTAATTTGAGTTCCGTAACGATGTTCTCGGTGTAAGCGCCACGGATTAGGTCCAGCCATTTCTGGACGTATTCCTCGTGCAGGAAATAGTCATCCTCGGCCCGGAAGAATTCGTTCAGGTCGAATTCGTCGAACTCTCCCTGGGCAGCAATCTCACGGATGCTGTCCGGTAACTGGTATGTGAGCATCACCATCTTGGGAAGCTGGGCGTAAGGGTTCTTCGGCCCTTGCCATGCTTCCTTTGCAGCCTGCTCATCGGAGTATGTCCAATTGTAAATCTGCTCCTCAATGAATTCACCGGTGGAGATGGCACGGAATGGCGTCCCAGACAAATAGAGATAAGCGCCAGTGCGTAGCGGCATCAAACCCTCATCGTACATCTCGCGGGCCTCCAATTCACGGACATTATCGGCATCCTCCGTGATGATTTCACCGACTTCCTCGGCACGTTTCAGTGCCGGGTCTTTCTTGTCGTAGAAGTTCTTGGCGTTCTTACCCCAGGCCCCGTAGTGGTATTCGTCCAGGACGATGCAGTCCCAGTTTACAGTCTGAATCCACTTGTTAGTGGCCTTAATACCGCCAGCGTCATTCTTGCCCAGTACATCCTGGAATGAAGCGAAGCAGACGAATGGCTTGCGCTCATTAACATAGTTGAACTCGCGGTCTTCCTGCTTTTGGCAGAACTGCCAAGCCTCGAAGTCTTTATGGGTGAGGAGATCTTCTTCCCAGGCAGTCTTTACCGCCGGCTTGAAGGTCAAGACCAGCAACTTCTTCCACCCCATCTTGAGAGCAAGCTGATAGGTAGTGAAGGTCTTGCCGAAGCGCATCTTGGCATTCCATAGGAAGTGCGGCGTGAGACCACGGTTGGTGGGGTCTTTCTTAAAAGAATCAAAGTAGGCTGAAGTCTTGACAACGGCACGCTCCTGCTCCGGACGCATCGGGAAATCGTAGATGCGGTCGATCATCTTGTCCTTCCCGGCCACGGCAGTGGCGATGGCCCGTTCCACTTTCTTGATGTCGCATACGAACCATTCTCCCTCCGGATTACGGATGTGGTCTTTGCGAAGGATGCGGTGGACCAGTTTATCGGTGAAGGATGATCCGTCCTTGCGCATAGCCGGGCGCTTGAGAACAATCCGATATTGGATGTTACCGGTAAGGTTCTGCTCCCGCACACGGGTCTCAACATCGCGCGTAGTATAGCCAACCTTCAGCCATCCCTTGTGGGCCGGGTAGCCTATATGCTCATAGGCGTAGATGGTAGGGGTCTCGGCGACTTTATTCCGGAGTAGGTCTTGTGCTGCCATATTATTCCATCGGTCGAATCAGAGAATCAATCAACTCAACCTCCTCCTCACTCAGTTTGAACTTATCAATTAGCATTTCATCTGTCCATGGATGAGAAAAATCTTCATCAGGGACAAACTGAAATGAATCCTTGTTTATCATAATGGAACTCAAAGACTGTAGTAGGAGAAATCTCACGACTTTGGTACAGAGATATGATATAAGGTTTTGCGCTTGGGCCTCAGTATCAAGATGTCCAATACACAAATAAGTTTCAGCACAAATCTCTCCTGGTTTCATTACCCGAATAGTGGACGGGATAATGAGATACTTTCCATCTGAACCAGGCTTATTGCCTCCGGACATGGCTCGCGTCATGATAACATTGTATTTATCAATGGCTTCTGTGTTTTTCTTGACTTCAGAACGTTCAACGTATCCATATCCATCACTTGTAATCAGCTTTACAGAGGTAGATGTTTTTTTGTTTGAACCTCTTTCATAAGTTCTGAAACCAAACGGATTTGACGAGTATACCTCCGATGAGAAACTTTTGAAATGATTCTTCCGAACCCTTCTTATTATGTCGATAGCGGCATTTGACCTCACAAATACAGAATACTCATTCAAACTTCTTGTATTTGTTAAGACTTTTTGTCCGATTACATTAGTAATCTCACAATCTCCTTTATTATCTCGATCCCACAAAAAATAGCAGACACCTCCAGCGATGTTTACTCCTTCGAAGCAATCCCGACTATCAGTATAATCAACAATACGTCTAATCCTTCCGTCGTTCAACATCTCTTCCCTGAATTGCTCAAGCCCACGACCACCGGCATACCATCTTGCCGGGATAATCATCGTCAAATACCTGGGCTTTAATCTTTTAGCTTGCTGAACGAAAAGATTATATACTGGGATTGCGCTTGCGGCATTACCACCATCTTCCATCTGATACGGCGGATTACCGACGATTACGTCAAACTTCATATTTCCAAAGAATTGTTTGGGATTGTCTGTATGGATGAACATGTAGGCATATTGCTCTGCCTCTGAGCCTCGGTCATAGACCGCCTGGGATGCGCCGCAGTATTTGCACTTGCCATTTTCCCAGGTATGGGAGCGGTTGGCGTATAGAATGTTGCCGCTCTCTGTATCGAATTGTGATACACTATATTTCCCGTTCGCATGCTTGCTACAGTACAGAGAACGACGGGACAGATAAGATGTTAACTCCGTGATGGCTATGCCGAAGACCTGGTTGTGCAAGATATGGTCGATGCGGAGTTGCCGGTCAGGTATTTGGGATTCCAGACCACGGTCGAGCCGCTTGACGATTTCGCGGAGGAAGACGCCGCTTTTTGAGAATGGATCGAGGAACTTAGTGTCTGGACTCTTAAAAAGGTCCTGCGGCAGCAAGTCCAGGACTCGGTTGGCCAGTTCCGGCGGGGTGAAAACTTCGTCGTTGCTCAGATTGGCAATGCAGTTTAGTACGTCCGGATTGTAATTACTGTTCACCATAGGCAGCAGCATTTATCTTGAGGAAATGGACGGGCGCATAGGTCTCAGCCGGAAGGTCGGAGAAAAGCCCGTCGCTTTCGTATTCACCAACGAGATAGGAGAATTCGTAGTCCCGGCGGTTGACCTTATCGGCTCCAATGAAACTCCATTCGCTTATGTGTATCCACTCATTGGGACGATCCACACGCTTGTACGTGAGGGCATCGCCGTGGATGATATTCTTGGAAAGGATATAGCGAGCCGCCTCGATGCAGTTGTCCTTGCATTTAGATTTGAAGAGACCCTGATATTGCTCCGTGAAGAAGTTCAGAAGGCGTTCCCGGCAGGCCGCGGCATTATCGGCCAAAAGTTCGATACCATAGATGCTGGAAATGGCCCAGATGGCATCGTGCTCATACTGGAGCTGGGTATATTGCTTTGCTTTGACGCGAGTCTCGCAGATTGCGAGTTTGCGGCGGAGAATCTCAATGAGGAAGTTGCCGTCACCGCAAGCAGGTTCCAGGAAACGGGAATCGAGCCTCTCCGTCTCCGGTTTTACAAGGTTCAGCATGGCATTCACCTCCCGGGGATTGGTAAATACCTCCCCGTGAGCGGCCACCCTTTCCTTGGACTTGATCTGGGTGTCCATTCTGCGCTTTCATCTCGCACAGGCGACTTATTCGAAAAGGCTTCTGCGGACCATGAAAAAAGGCATGGATGTTCGTTATCCATACCTGCGGCCCTGAGAAGCCTTAGCCTGAATAAGTCGCACCCACGCCAAGCGCAGGCACTCACTGACTTATTCGGCGGCTTAATGAAATTTCTCAGGTTTCAGGTAACCGAATAAATAGCTTGTGCTATTGTAAATATTTTAATAATCCTAATTGGATACTGTTTGTACAAAGATATGAATTATTATTGAGAATCCCTTATTTTTGTTGTACCTTCGTATATCCACATAGGGAGATTGCCGGTCGAAGCCGGCAATGACCCAGTAAAAAACCGGTCAAGGACGGCAATGACACATTAAAAAACAGTCAAAGACGGCAATAACAAATAGAGAGTATGGGATTAATAACCAAGGAGAGAATCTATGAATAAGAAGGGTTATATTTACTTTGTAACAAACCAGACCAATAACGTGTTATATATCGGTGTAACCAACAGTCTTGTTAGGAGAGCGTCGGAGCATGAAGCGCATTGCGGTTCTACCTTTACAGCAAAGTATAACTGCACTAAACTCGTTTATTTTGAAGTGTTTCCCGATATTGAGCAAGCAATTAAAAGAGAGAAACAACTCAAGCACTTCAAAAGGGAATGGAAGAATCAATTGGTTAATTCCATCAATCCCGGATGGGAGGATCTAGCTGTTGGGATGATTGCCGATCCTGAGGAGATGCCCGGTCAAGCCGGGCATGACAATTAAGAAAGACGACAACTCTTAAGAGGCGCGCTGAAGCTGAAGCTTTTCCTGAATTTCTTTCATCTTTGCCGATGTCAAAGGATAAAGGGTCAGGAAGCCGATAGAGATAAGAGCGCCTATTGCAGGTACCCAGCTCATAACAGCCTTGATAGCACCCAGAGTCTCGGGGGCCTGAACGGCCAGGTCTTTATTGTATCCGAAGATTCCAAGCAGGGTAAGCAGCAGCCAGCCGCCAATCGCTCCGCCAAACTTCTGTGCCATTGATGAGGAAGAGAAGATAAGACCAGTGGATGAATTACCGTTGCGAAGCTCGCTGTAATCAGCAACATCGGCAAACATACTCCAGGTAAGAGGAGCGGCAACGCCGAAGGCAAGGCTGACAAGCACCTGCAGGCCTATAAGCATCCACAGTCCGGATGCCGATGCTACGGGGATGAACCAGATAAGGCAGCTGAAAATGATAACGGCTACCAATGATCCAATGAAGGTGTTACGCTTGCCATAGCGCTCTGAAAGCGGCACAGCAAAGGTGACGCCCACCATCTGGCCAATCTCTCCGATGGTAAGATAAACCGCGCAGGTAAGCCAGATATCGGCACCAAGAATGTTGGCAAAATAGTATGCGGCCGCGCCACCGCGGATAGAGCCGCAAAGCAGCTGGCCGATTGCGGCGCCAAGAAGCAGCCACCAGGGACGGTTGGACACAAGAGATTTGAGGTCTTTGCCAATGGAAGATCCCGTCTCCTTCTTCTCTATCTTAACATGCTCACGGGTCATGAAGAAGGACAGCAGGAACAATACGGCACACAAAGCCGCTACGATGGCAACGGTAATGGTCCACTGCCCCGGAGTAGCATCGCCTACGCCTCTTCCTCCCTGGCCGATGACTATCTTTTCAAAAATCCAGAAAATACCCATTGCCACAAAGCTTCCGATGTAGGCAAAAAACATTCTGAATGAAGAGAATACGCTCTTTTCGCGGGAGTCGTCCGTCACTACGCCAAGCATGGCTCCGTAAGGCACGTTGATGGCAGTGTATACCGTCATCATCAGGATGTACATTACATAGGCGTAAATATGCTTGAAGGTGTAGGTGCTGTCCGGCACGTAGAAGGATGCGATGCCGATAAGGGCGAAGGGAATGGCTATCCAAAGCAGGTAGGGACGATATTTACCCCATTTAGAGTTGGTTCGGTCTGCGATGATGCCCATGAGCGGGTCAGAAACGGCATCGTACAGTTTGGTTACCAGCAGCAGGGTGGCTGCATGAACCGGCTTAAGGCCGAAGACGTCGGAATAAAATATGGGCAGGTAGTAGGAAAATATCTTCCAGAACATTGATGACGCAAAGTCACCGAAACCGTAACCTATTTTCTCTGATAATTTTGCTTTTGCCATTGATAACAGTGTTTAGTTCACAAATATAAATTATTTTGTGAATTATACCAAGGATAATACTTGGAGACACATGCGGGTGTTGTGGTAGGGGCACTTCCAGAAGCCGGCCTTGGGCTGGGAGAGGTCCTTGCTGCAGTCCGGCAGTATGGCCCACCACCATTCGCCGTCTTCAGTATCTACCAGATTCTCTCGGATAAACTCCCAGGCTCTTATGGCATTGCAGGTAAAATGCCCTGCCGGACCCCCTTCCGTGCGAGGTAATCGGGGTCCCCAAAAAATGGAACATTTCTTTGGGGTGGACGACGGGGGTGGCACGACCTTGCAGGGCAAATTACCTGCAATGCCGTGATATTTCCAGAGCCAGAGGTTGCCCACGACGGTTTCGGCTTGCACCCACCACTGGCGGGAATCGTCGAAGGTGCCGTCAAGAAGACGCTCATAGCGCATGGAGCCATCCGGGAGAAGGCCCTCGTTGCCAGCCAGGGCCATAGCAAGGGCCCAGGGGCGCACGCGATCCACCACGGCATCGTCTTTAAGTGCAAAAGCGCATTCCAGTGCCAGCCAGGAAGTCTCTATGTCGTGTCCGTACGAGATGCCGCCAGGCAGGACAGACCAGTCCCTGCGGAAGTAAAGCTGAAGGTGGCCGTCGGCATTCATTACCTTGGTGCCGATGATATCCAGAAGCCTCTCGACTGCCTTTTTCAGGCCGGCATCGGGCCATACCTGATAAAGGTTGGCATAGGCTTCCAGTATATGCAGATGGGAATTCATTGTCTTGTCTGCATTGATATCGTGGGCGCTCAAGGACATGTCCTCCAGTGGAGAAAAATCCCTGGCGAGGGCTTCTGTATAGCCACCGAACTCCTTATCTGCAAAGAAGGTTTCTACTACACGGTAGATATTAACCGCCGCTTTCAGGACTTCATCGTCTTTGGTAACCTTATACAGCTCTGAAAGGCCATAGATGGCAAAGCCCTGGGCATAAAGCTGCTTCTTGGTATCTTCGCGGGTGCCGTCGGCAGCTACTGACCAGTAGACACCACCGTATTTATGGTCGCAGAAGTGTTGCAGGAACCAGTCTTTGGCGTGAATTGCTGCCATGAGGTAACGCTTTTCCGGTATTGCCTGATAGGCTGCGGCAAAGGACCAGATGATGCGGGCGTTCAGAATAACGCCACGCGATGCGTCGCGAAGCACGGTACCATCAGCCTTAACCTCTCCGTAGAAGCCACCTCTTGGATCCAGCAATCGAAGCCAGTAAGGTAATATATTGGAGGTCAGGATTTCCCTGACCTCCAATTTCATTTGATCTAAAGTCATATCTTAGATATTGGGCTCATCCCAAACTTTTGTTTCGGTACACTTGACCATGGCAGACTGATCACCGCAGCTGATACGGAAATCACCCTTCTCAAGACGCCACTTGCCATCGTTGCCAACAAATGCAAGAGCGGAAGCAGGAACCTCAACCTCTACGGTAACGGTCTTGCCGGGCTCGATGGCAACCTTTTCAAAGGCACGCAGGCGCTTTACATCGGGAATGAGTGAAGCTACAAGGTCTGAACTGTAGAACAGTACAGCCTCCTTGCCAGCCACCTTGCCGGTATTGGTAACATCTACCGATACCTTCAGTACGTCATCGGCAGTGAACTCATTTGCAGAGACGCGAAGGTTAGCATACTGGAAGCTGGTATAGCTGAGACCATGACCGAAGGGCCACTGAACATCCATGACAGCATCGTAATTGTAGGAGCCTTCCATAGTCTCACGATACTCTGAAACCTTGTAATCGTAGGTATGCAGGGCATTGATATGCTTGGAATAAGTGAAAGGCAGCTTGCCGGAGAAGTTCTCGTCTCCGGCCAGAAGGGCCGCAAGAGCATCTGCACCGTAGTTGGAAGGCAGCAGAACATCTACTACAACCTTTGCAAAGGGCTCGATGTCGCCGATAAGGCGGGGACGGCCCTCGTTCAGAACAAGCACTATCGGCTTACCTGTAGCGGCAAGAGCCTTTACCAATTCCTTCTGGTTGGAAGAAAGGTTAAGGTCATCCATATTGCCCGGAGTTTCACAATAAGAATTCTCTCCGACGCAAGCGATAATCACATCTGCGCCACGAGCGGCAGCAACTGCGCGGGAGATGCCGGAAGCATCCTCTGCCTGCCAGTCAGCACCGGTTTTGTAAACTACGCCTGGTTCATAACCAACATTCTTAAAACGGGCCTGCATGGCCTCCAGAATAGTATTGTACTGAGGAGCGAAGTCATCGGCATAACCCTGCCAGGTATAGCTCCAACCGCCATTCAAAGTACGCATAGAGTTGGCATTGGGACCGGTAACGAGTATGCGCTCCGTACCCTTGAGCGGCAGTATACCCTCATTCTTGAGCAGAACCTCGGACTCTACGGCAGCTGCATAAGACTCCTTTGCAAAACGCTCAGAGGCAAACTCCTTGTAATCATAATCCCATACAGGGTTGTCAAATAGGCCAAGACGAACCTTCAGACGAAGAATACGGCGTACGGCATCGTCAATACGTGACATAGGCACATCACCGGACTCGACTACTGCAATAAGGTCATTGACGCATTCGGGATCGTAAGGGTCCATAATCATATCAATACCGGCATTGATACCCATGGCTACGGCTTCACGCTTGTCGGCAGCAACGTGGTCACGATTGTAAAGATTGTCGATATCGGCCCAGTCCGTTACAAGCATACCGTCCCATCCAAGATCTTCCTTGACCCAGCCGGTAAGGAGCTCCTTGTTAGCATGGGTAGGAACACCGTTGATTGATGCGGAGTTAACCATTGCGGTAAGCGCACCCGCCTTGAAGCAGGCAAGGAACGGAGCGAAGAACTTCTCGCGGAGGTCGTTTCTGGCAATAATGGCCGGAGTACGGTCCTTGCCGGAAGCCGGAACGCCATAGCCCATGAAATGCTTGATAGAAACAGCTGCATGCTCCATGTCGATATGGTTGGGGTCTGAACCCTGGATGGCTATAGTCTCTTCTTTAGCCATTTCTGCCTGCAGGTAGGGATCTTCTCCGAAGCTCTCCCAGATACGAGGCCAGCGTGGATCGCGACCAAGGTCCATTACTGGAGAGAACACCCAAGGAACCTGGGCGGCGCGGGTCTCATAAGCCATTGCAGCACCAAGCTGGCGGGCATATTCACGATTGAAAGTAGCCGCAATATTGACCTCCTGCGGATAAAAGGAACCATCGGTAAGGTAGGTGGCACCATGAATCATATCCAAACCATAGATACACGGAATGCCGATGGTCTCCATACTCTTTTGCTGAATCTGGCGAACCATGGCTGCAGTAGCTTCGCGGCTATGGGCTGCGTCGTGCATTACGTTAAGGATGGAGCCTACGCGGTACTCCCCTATTATCTTGTCCAGCTTGGCAGGGTCGATCGCCTCGCGGGTCTCGTCCTCAAGGACGGAGATGTTTAACTGAACCATCTGGCCGGCCTTATCCTTAAGGCTCATGCCCTTAAGTACGCTCTCTACCTTTGCCTCAACGGCAGAATCGGAAGGGATCACCTTTGACTCATTGTCATTTTTGCAACCGGAAAGGGCGGCAGCCGTCAAAACCACAGAAGTCATCTTAAAAAAAGTCTTTATAGTCATATCTTTAATAATTATTTACAAGTTCCAATCATCCGTACGGAATGGCGGCACCGGAATGCCGTAGGATGTCTGCAGATTGGGATCCATCCAGTTGCGGAAGCTATAGCGCACCGCAACAGGCTTGGTAACGGAATCGCACTTGACGTAAACGGTCTCTCCGTCCCAGTCTACATAGGCATCGGCCAGATAGAAAACCCTGTCTTCGCCAGCCAGTTCAAAACCGCGTATATTCCTTGCGCAGATGCTCATAAGATTACTCCACACATTGGTAAATTTGATACGGACGCGGCCATCCTCCAGATAATCTACACTCTCTGGCTCCGGATAATCCAGGGTGATGCCGCTCTGCTGGCCATAGGCACAGCTGAAGGCACGCATCGCCATCATATCGGCCACCTCCTGCTTAAAGGGGGGATGTACTGTTTCTTTTTTGCCGATGGTTTCTGTGCATACGGCGTAAGAGTTTGGGGTAGTCTTCAGTGCGTTCATCTGGGTACGGACAAACTGCGGACGCCAGCGCCCATCAACATCCCCGTGCTCGTAGGGAGCCAGCAGGGCAAAAATGAACGGAACGTCCCCGCAGCCCCAGGTTTCACGCCATAGCTTAACCATTGCTGTCTGCAACTTGTCGTAGCAAGCCTGACCGATGTTGGAGCAGCCCTGATACCAGATAAAGCCCTTTACAGGATAGCCGGCGACTGGAAGCATACGACCGTTCCAGCACGTTGCAATGCTGTTCGGCCAGCGGTTAGCGTGCTCTTTGAGGCTCTTCACGAAGGTCAGTTCATCGTCGGTAAGACCTGCGCCCTCAATAGCCTCCTGGCTCATCCAGGGCTCGATTCTGCTGCCGCCCCAGGCATTGCTGATTATGCCTACAGGCACGTCCAGATTCTGGGCAAGCCTCTTTGCAAACATATAGCCCACAGCCGATGTGTTGCAGAAGGCATTGGGTTCTGTATACTCCCATACGGTCTCTACATCAAGCTGAGCGACATGGGTTGTATCGGCCTTGATGTTGAATACGCGAACGCGGGAAGCGAACTCGTGGGACTCCATAAGGTGATTGCGGAAGCCCTCAATCTCCTGGAAACCATAGCCTCGCATGGGCATTTCCATATTGGACTGGCCGCTGCAGAGCCAGACCTCGCCAAAGGCGATGTCCTTAACTTCTACAGTCTCCTTTCCACTCTTAACAGTAATTGTATGGGAACCGCCGGCCTGAGCTGTGGTTACCTTTACACGCCAGGCGCCATCACTTGATACAGAAGTGCTTACGGTCTTCCCATCCCAGGATGATGTAACACTCACCTTAGCTCCGGGAGTTCCCCAGCCCCAGACGGGAACACTGGTCTCCCTCTGCATCACGGCATGGTCAGAGAACACGTGAGCCACCTTCAAGTCTCCGGCAAAAGCCAGGGACGCTGCCATCATCAATACTGTGGTTACAAATAACTTTTTCATCTTATGGTAAGTATATTTCCGTTATAAACAGTTTCTACGGGCTTGACGCCATCGGCATAAATCACCTTGATCCTGATTTGCTCCGGCATACCCGGATATGAGCCTTCACGTCTGCCGATGGTAAGGATGCGACCGGCATCGTTCCAGCTGAGCCTGATGGCAGAACACTCCCCATGCTCGTAGGCATAGGTAAGACCGTCGTCCTGATAGAGGGTAAAGTCGGCATCGGCGCCAGGATAAACCAAAAGTATCAGTTCGTCACCGGGGAGCTGGTCGCTCCATTCCATATCAGGACCGATGGGGACAATGCTGCCTGCACGCACGTACAGGGGTATTCTTTCATAGGGAGCTGCCACAGTCATCCGGCGTCCTCCCTTAATATACTCATTAGTATAGAAGTCGTACCATCCACCCTTGGGGAAGTAAACGCTGCGGCTGCGGGCCTGATATTCATATACCGGGCAGGGCATAAAAGCGGGACCAAGCAGCCATTGGTCTGAAAGGTCGCGGACCTGCGGATCGTCGGGATAATCCATCGGCAGACCGCGCATAAAGCTTGCATCGTCGTTGTGAACCGCACCGGCTACAGAGTACAGGTACGGCATTAGACGATAGCGAAGGCGCATGTAATAAAGTATGCTTTCATAGGTCTGAGAGCCTTCCGGCGCGATGTTCCATAGCTCCCTGCGGGGCCACTGGCCATGGGTGCGGAACAACGGGACGAAGGTTCCGAACTGATGCCAGCGGGTCTGGAGTTCCTGCCACTCGGCCTCATTCGCCTTGTCGTAGTACTTGCTCAGCACAGAAAAGCCGCCGATATCCATACCCCAAAACGGGATGCCGCTCATGCTGTAATTAAGGCCTGCAGCCATCTGGGTGCGCATATCTGTCCAGGTGGTACCGATATCACCACTCCAGGTTGCAGTGCTGTAGCGCTGAAGACCGGCAAAGCCGTTACGGGTAAGCAGGAAGACGCGTTTGTCCGGATCCACGCTGCGCTGGCCCTCATAAATAGCCTTGGCATTTACAAGAGCGTAGGCGTTAAGGTATTCTGTAGAAGAGCCAAGGGCATTTGGCGTAGTAAGCCATTTCATGTAATCCAGGGGCAGGCAGTCGCGAAGGTTGGGCTCACTGGCGTCCATCCACCAGGCGTCGATTTTGCGTCCGTACTTGCTGTACAGGCTCTGGTCCATCTGGTGCCAGAACATATCACGTCCGCCCTGGGCATAGGCATCGTAAAAACTCTGCTTGTGTCCAAGCCAGTCCTCCAATCCGGCGTCCTCGGCATGCGTATAAGCATAGCCTGCGGCCTTGAGTTCCTTGTAGTGATCAGTATTGGTGTAGAATTTAGGCCATACCGATATCATAAAGCGGCCATGCATTGCGTGAACGGTATCCAACATAGCCTCCGGATCAGGATAGCGGCTTTCGTCAAACTCATGGCTACCCCACTGGTCGTCTTTCCAGTACTGCCAGTCCTGGACAATATTGTCTACGGGAATATGCCTGCGGCGGAACTCTGCCAAAGTACTTACCAGGTCTTCCTGAGTACTGTAACGCTCACGGCTCTGCCAGAAGCCCAACACCCATTTAGGCATTACCTGAGCCTTGCCCGTCAGCTGCCTGTAACCTTTGATAACGCCGTCATAGTTATCTGCCGCAATGAAATAATAGTCTGCCTGGGGCTCGAATTCACTCCAGAAACTAATGCGGCCCTGCGGCTCAGCTGCCACGTCAGCCACCCTTAGGCCGATGTAGGAGACATCGCCGTCAGGCTCCCATTCGATGCGGACAGGCGTCCTTACGCCCTTTTCAAGATGGACGGTGAATTTGTAGCTGTTGGGGTTCCATGCCGGACGCCAGCGGCGGCTCATAACTTCTTTGCCGCCAATAAAGGTTCTCTGGAAACCGGCATAATACTGAATAAAGTGATAATCAGCTGTTTCGGGAGCCTGGATAAAGCCCTCGTAAACCACGCTACTGCCACTGAGAGCTATCTTGGGAAGGTTCTTTACAGTAAACTCGTTCTCGTAGTAAAGACTGTCCTCGCGCTGGACAAGAGGGGCCGCACCGGCAGGAGTGTACGTACCTGTCAAGGCTCCCTCCTCACCGTTTTTATCATACAGTTTAAAGGCTTTGCCAAGCTGCATGTAAGGTTCAGGGTTGCCCCAGCGGGACAGGGAGTAAGCATCGAACAAAAGGCCGTAACCCTTGTTGGAAACCACAAACGGAACGCTGACCTTTGTATTGTACTGGAAGAGTTCCTCACTGCGCCCGGCATGATTGAATTCGCCGCTCTGATGCTGGCCAAGGCCGTAGAAGGCTTCGTCGTCAGAAGAGGCAAAACTTACGGTTGTACTCCAGGCGTCCTTCTCTTCTACCCTGGCCGGCTTGAATGAGGCGCGGCCGTCAGTAGCCAGAGGTGTTCCGTCCGGGCGGTTGAAAGATACGGTACCGGCGGCCTTATCCACAGTTGCAACCACCTTGTCCGTACTGACTATTGCATTAGCATCGGTCTCTGTGGTGGTGAAATTAGTGCAGCCCTTCTGAGGTAGAACTACCAGCGACTGCCTGTCAGTAAAAATACCTTCCGGAGCCTCTGAAACACGGATTATCTCAGGCGAAATAACCTGCAGACGCATGCTTAATCCGCCATCGCAGGCTACGTTTACAACACCATTGTAATTCTGTAGCAGGAACTGTGCGCGACCGTTGAAAGTATTTATGGTAAATGTTTTTGCGTCTGCATCTACCGGGCGTTCGATGCCGCCAAAGGCGCTGTCACCATTACCGGCGCCAAGAATCCGTACAGATTCATCTACAGACACCGTTACGGGAATGCAGGCTGTAGGTACAAAGTGTCCCTTTGCGTCCACTACAGACACGTTCATTACCATTCCGTCATATTCGGTCTTAAGACCGGCAGGCTCTCCGGCGGTATAAACCACCTCTTCCAGAATCTTGCGGCCGTTCTTATATCCTATAGCTCTAACATTGCCGGGCTTGTAGGTGGCCGTCCATTCCAGATGCCCGTAACGGGGCATCTTCTTGCGGCCAAGATTCTTCCCATTTACGATAAGAGCGATCTCGTCGCAGTTGCTATAAACCCAAACGGGGACTTTTTCTCCCTCGTGTCCCTCAAGGTTCCAGTGCGGAAGAATGTGAAGCACAGGTTCATCGGTCCACCAGGACTTAAGGTAATAGGCCTCGTCCTTGGGGAAGCCACAATAATCCAGAATGCCGAACTGGGAGCCGGTGGCGGGGTAAACCAGAGGATCGGGCTCGCCACGGTAGTCAAAACCCGTCCAATAAAAGAAACCGCCAAGCCAGGGGCGCTCTTCATAGAAGCGCATACCTCTTTCGATGCAGTTATAGAGGCTGTCAGGCCCCTGGGGAAAGCGGTTTTTCGCCGGCATACGGCCGGGCTGGCCGTAATAATATACGCCTCGGGTTCCACAACCCGTTGTCTCTTCCGTACCAACGGCTATACGCTGCGGGAAATCCGCCCTGTACTGTTCCACAGGGTTCTGGAGTATATAATTATATCCGGCTATATCTGTACCCTTGACAGGCTCCGGGCCGCTGCTGGTTGCAACGACAACCGGGCGCGTCGGGTCTATTGAATGACAGAATTCGGTCATGCGACGGGCAATTTCCTGCCCCTTGGCATCCCATTCTATGCCCCACTCTTCGTTACCGATGCCCCACATTATTATGCATGGATGGTGCTTGTCGCGTTCTATCATACTGCGAAGCGGCTCCAACTGGGCATCGTTGATGCCCATGAGACGTGTCTCTTCAAGTACATAGATTCCAAGCTTGTCGCAAAGGTCCAGAAGAACCGGCGACGCCGGATTGTGGGACGTTCTGATAGCATTTACGCCCAGCTTTTGAAGCTGGCGCAGGCGATATTCGTACAGTTCGTCCGGGATGGCGGAACCAACGCCGGCATGGTCCTGATGCAGGTTTACGCCACGCAGCTGTATCCTTTTACCGTCAACAATTATCCCCTGATCCGGACTAAGCTCTATAACCGGCAAGCCGGTGCAATCATGTGCTGGTTCTTCGCCAATGGTAAGCCATGTGTGGCGATAGATTCCGGCACCCTCATAGAACCATCCTTCCTCGAAGGTAGCATCGGCACGAACCGTAATGATATTGTCCTCTCCGTAATTGAGGTAGGGCGAAATCTCATAGCTGGCGCTTGTATAGCCGCTACGATTGCCGCCAAGCCAGAAGCCGTTCACCCATATCTGGGAGTCGCGGAAGATTCCATCGAAGCGTACGGAGACCTTTTGCCCCTTGATGCCGGCAGGCACGGTAAAATGCTTTCTATACCAACCAACACTAGTCTGTGGATACTCCCAGCCCACTGTTTTGTAACCGTGGCTCTTGCTGGCATCGGGGCTGAAGGGCAGTTGAACCACCCAGTCGTGGGGCAATTGGACCTGAGTCCATGAAGAGTCGTCAAACTTTACGGAATAAGGCCCCACGTTGTGGATGGATGCTGCTTTTGTGAAATAATTAAAGTATTCTGTGCCACAGCCAAAGTCCTTTTGCGGATCTGCGGCATTGCCAAAGGCAAAGCGCCATCCGTCGTCAAACAACGATGTCTGAGCCGCCAGCGGAAGGGCCAGCAGGACAGAAAAAAGTATTATGGCCAGGCGTTTCATATTACTTGTTACCGTCTATGAACTTATTCAGAGTTTCTACGGAAAGGCCGGTGCGCAAGCCGTCGGCCGGGGTGTTAAGGCAATAGTCAACCAAGCGGTCTACGGTAGAAGTTGCCACATGCATGCGGGTGTCGGAAGATGCGTAGTAAATGAACACCTTGCCGTCAGGATCGCATATCCAACCATTGGAGAAAAGCACGTTCATTACGTCTCCTATGTACTCTCCGCCCTCGGGGGCCATAAAGAAACCGCCGGGTTCAGCAATAACTTCAGAGGGGTCTTCCAGGGAGGTCATGTACATATAAAGCACGTAACGCAGGCCACTGGCGCAGCCGCGCACACCGTGGGCCAGATGCAGCCAGCCCTTGGAAGTCTTAATGGGGTGCGGACCTTCTCCGTTCTTCACTTCCTTGATAGTGTGATAGAAGCGGCGGTTAATGATTTTCTCTTCCTTGACAACAGCGTTTTCCATGCTGTCCACAAGCGTCCAGCCTATGCCGCCGCCGTTACCGGCGTCGATGAAACCGTCCTGCGGACGGGTGTAGAGGGCATATTTGCCGTTTACGAATTCAGGGTGAAGAACAACATTGCGCTGCTGGCTGCTGGACCTCAGGTCAGGAAGGCGTTCCCAGTTCACAAGGTCCTTGGTACGGGCTATTCCGGCCGCAGCTGTGGCGGCGGAAAGGTCGCCCTCGGCACTATGATCCTTGCGCTCTACGCAAAAGATGCCGTAAATCCAACCGTCCTCGTGCGCCGTCAGACGCATGTCGTACACGTTGGTCGCTGGCTCGCCGTATTCAGGCATAGTGATGGGACGGGGCCAGAAAGTAAAATTATCAACTCCGTTAGGGCTCTCGGCCACAGCAAAGAAAGACTTACGGTCTGCGCCCTCTACGCGAACCACCAGAACGTATTTGCCGTTCCACTTAATTGCTCCGGCATTGAAGGCGGCATGAACGGGAAGACGCTCCATCAAATACGGATTGCGGTCACAGTCAAAGTCGAACCTCCACTCCAGCGGAGCATGGTCGCCGGTAAGAACGGGATTCTCGTAGCGCTCGAAGATTCCATTACCCTCTATTGGCTTATTCTTTCTTTCTATCAACTGGCGATGGCATTCCTTCAGCCATGCTTTTCTTTGTTCAAAGGTCATAGGTTTTAATCCAAGAAAACTATATTGTCAAATTCACTGAATGTCTTGAAGTCGCCGGCGTGCTCAAAACCTTTCCAGGGGGCGTAAAAATGGCCAGGTTTGTCATGGGCATTTCGCCATGTAAGTACGTAAGCTATCGGGAAGTCCTTAATTGAAGGATAGAGCACTTCCGTCCACCATTTGCCGTCCTGCAGGCCTTCCAGGCCGGTCTCAGAGAAGCACATTACCTTTCCGTGCTCCGTTGCAAGGGCCTGCAAATATGTCAGGTTCTGCTTTACCTCCTGCCGATAGGCTTCGGCCGCAGTCTCAAGCGAAATGCCGCCATACACGCCTTCGTAAGTATCGATACCCATATAATCTACATAATCGTCGCCGGGATAACGGCTCATGTAGGCATCGGCACCGGCATTGCCGTTGGGAGAATAGCACCACTGCAGTCCGGTGATGCCGCGACTCTCAAAAAAGTCGCGGGTTGTGCGGTACAGGCTTACATATTCCGCATCCGTGCAATGTGTGCCGCCCCACCAGAACCAGTTGCCCAGGTTCTCGTGCCAAGGGCGGAAGATAATCTTAACTTCAGGGCCGATGCTGCCGATGAAATCTGCCGCACGCTGCAGCCAGAGCATGAATTCCTCGTGCTTCTGACCGCCTTCGAGGGCGGCTGCCACAACGCCTTCGGTGGAAACGTCCCAGCTGTCGCCGCCGGTCACTATGTTGCGCGGATGCCAAGAGAAGGTTACAAGGCCTCCCCTGCCTGCATGTACCTGCGCAGCCTTGCGAATCAGGCCGAAGGGCACTCCGTCAAGGTTGCAGCTGTCGCCCATCTCTATTCCGCCAAGGTCGAAGCCTACAATTGCCGGATACTTTCCGCAGACATCCCTTACATCAGAGCGCTCAAGGGCGTCACTGCGCCAGTCCTCTACCTTCCAGGCGTGACCATAAGCAAGGTCATCCTGGTGACCGTAAAGGATCTTACCCTCTTGTTTGGGGCTGCAGCAAGCTGTAGCCATTGCAAAAAGCGCCATAGCGGTTGTTGTTAAAACAACGTGTTTCATCTTAATTTACTTACGGTTGCGGTGCGTTGTCGTAAACAGATTGAAGGGTATAGTTGGGGTCTGTATTCGTGAATCCTTTCTTAATCTTTTCTACAATCTTTGGACCACGAACATTATCAAGATAAGCACCTGTTCCATGATGGATGATTCCATAGACCTCATTACCACTATTTGATCCGTTGTCCCAAACCATACCGCACATGCCGTATGCACGGGCACATTTTGCAAAATACTCGTACCAGTAAAGCTGGAACTCAAATGGTTTCTCAGCGGTACGGTTTGCACATCCAAACTCTCCGATATAAACCGGAACTCCATTCTTAACCCACTTGTCATACAATTTGAAGAAGATTTCCTTCATATAGTCTTCTCCATATGAGGGGTCGTTCAAGTTAGTCTTGCGGGTGTGGCCCCATTCGTTTGCTTCAGCAGTTTGGCAGAAATGGTAAGGGGTATATTCATGGATACCTACCATTATTTTAGCAGGAGTGTTCTTAGGGTCGTTAGGAACAACAAAACCATCATTAAGGGTAAATTCTGGAGAAGCGCAATAGCCGGCAACGCCCAACCAACGGGTTTCATTATTGCCACCGGTAGCACGAACTACATCTACGAACTTCTGGTTCCATCCATTAAGAATGTTGTTCTGACGTTGCTTGCCGGCATCAGTATTATACTCTGAGCTATGACCCCATTCGCCGTCGTGAATTTCGTTGAAACTCTCGAATATAAGCCAGTCACCTTCATCTTTAAAAGCATTGGCAAGCTGTCCCCATACGGCAGCAATCTTTTTAAGGATTTCATCGTTGTCAGCTCCGGGCAATACGGAAAGCCAGTATTTGCTGTCTGCACCGTCATGGTGAATATTGAAAATAGTAATCAGGCCAGCGGTGTGAGCATATCCAACCACCTGTTTAAGACGGGCCAAACGGTCAGCATCAAGTGTGTAATCAGGAGCGGGGCCAATAAGGTTTATCCAGGTAACAGGAATACGCACGGAAGTAAAACCGGCGGCCTTAACTTTATTGAAAGTTTCCTGAGTACATTCCACACCTGTCCACGCGGTTTCGCTGGGGTCTCCATTGTTGTGAGCCTCAAGCTGATTACCCAAATTCCATCCCATACCAAGTTTACGAGCCATTTGAACGGCAATATTATCAGGAAGGGTGGGATCAGGAATCACTGCCTTGCCGGCCTGGGTTACTGAAAGTGCGACGCTTGTAGCACCGGCGGCAGTAACGTTCAGGGTCACAGTGCGGGACTCGTAAGAATCATTAGCCTTGAAGTTGAATTTCAGGGTAATCTTGTAGTTATTGAATGTTCCGTCGGTAAGGGTAATCCAGTTCGGAAGACCCGCAACAGAAGGACGGTTGGGAGCAGTGATTGTTACATCAATGCTTTCTGCCGCAGCACCGGGGGTAAGGGTGGCAGGGGAAATGGAAATAGCGGTAGGAGCAACAGGGGTCGGAGGATTAACCGGCTCGTCCTTGCTACCGCCACAGGCGAATGCCACCACAGCAAGGGTGGCAATGCTAAGGGTCAAAAATAACTGTTTCATAACTGCATCGTTAAATTGGAACCCGGAGGGAGGGTCAGCCCCCTCCGGATTAATATTATTTCACAAGGTAAACAAGTGAAACCTTGGTTATAGTACAGTTTTCTCCCTGGACTACGAACAGACCGCCCCAGTTGGCAAGACCGTTGAGTTTCTCAATGAGTTCCTGGGTAAGATCCAGATCGAATACGCCGGTCGGATTGGTTTCTGCAGTAACAGGTGAACAAACCTGTCCGCCCCAGTTACCGTCGTAGATCTGCATCTGCCACCAGTCTGCGTTAGGAGTAACGTAGAAGCGAACCTTTGAACCAGGCTGGATATTGTATGTAACCAGGGAACCGTATGCACCTACGTAAGGCTGATTGCTCCATGAGCCCAGATCCTCATTACCTTCCCAAATAGCAGTTTCCTGCGGGATGTAATGGATAACGGTAAGCTGAAGGATAGAGCAGTTTTCACCCTGAACTACGAACAGACCGCCCCAGTTGGCAAGACCGTTGAGTTTCTCAATGAGTTCCTGGGTAAGTTCCAGATCGAATACGCCGTCCGGATTTGTATCTGCAGTAACAGGAGAGCAAACCTGTCCGCCCCAGTTACCATCGTAGATCTGCATCTGCCACCAGTCTGCGTTAGGAGCAACTGTGAAGCGGATTACATCACCGGGAACAACCTCAGGATGAGCCAGGAAGAAGCCAAACTCACCAACGTAAGGCTGGTTGCTCCAGCTGCCCAGATCCTCGTTGCCGGTCCAGATGACATAGCTTACCTCTGTACCAGGATCGATGTTCATGGTGTAGGTTACAGAACCGTTGTCAGAAACCAGGGTGAGCTGGCTGCCGGCTGTAGCCTTCTCAGGAACTGCAAGATACAGAGTATTGTTGGTAAGGATGTAGTTTACATCTACATCGTCAACCTTTACACCGGTAAGATGCTCAGCGTTAAGGATTTCTGCGATGAACATGTCACCAGGCTTAAGAACTGCCTCAGGGAAGGATGCTATATAAGCGCCTGCAGGCTTGTCAATCTTAAGTTCGGCAATCTCTACATCAGTTCCGTTCTTGAGGTTGAGTACCAGCTTACCAGTCTCGGCAGCGGTAGGAACAGCCACGGTGATAAGGGTTTCGGTAGCCTCTACCTCCACTTTGAAACCACCGCCGAAAGTAACAGCAGCTACAAGATCCAGATCCTTACCGGTGATGTAAAGGTCGGAACCAGCCGAAGCGGGATTGGAGCCGTAAGCGGTAAGAACTGGCTTCACAAGTGTGTAAGCAACCTTTACATTGGTTCCGTTTGCCAGATTCAGGACGATATCACCTTCCTGAGCCTTCTCGGGAACTTTAAGGGTAATCTTGCCGTTTGCAAAAGTATTCTCTACACCGCTTGCCTTGGGAAGGTCTACACTTGTTACAAGATCAAGATCCTTGCCGCTGATGATCAGTTCTGCACCGTTCTTTACAGGTGCCGGAGTAGCTTCAAGTTCGGTAGGAACAACGGTAGTAAGAGAACCTGCCACAACCTCAACGCCGGAAGCCATAACCAGGACAACGTCACCGTCTGCTACTGTGTTGGGGAGCTCGAACTCTATCTTAGTATCAGTTGCAGTAAACTCTGTAATTGTTGCGCCATGCAGTTTGATGCTCTTAGTAAGCTTAAGGTTGGTACCATTGATAACAACATTTGCTCCGGCTTTAAGAGTAGCAACTGCAACCTGGCCTACTGCCGTGGTAACTACAAGGTCAGTCTCTGTCTCTACAATGTTGAGGGTAGCAAGAAGGGTAGCCTCTTCCTCTGTGCCGGCAGCGGCAATTTCGTCAACCGTACCAAGACCTATCTTACCGGTCTGGGCAAGCTCAGGAACAACAACAGAGATAGCATATCTGTCGTGAGACTTGAAGTCTTTTTCTGAAACCCTAACCTTGTCGGTGAAGATAACCTCATGGATGTTGTTAAGATAGTCACCCTTGATGGTAACTACATCACCGGGAAGTGCCTCTGCGGGAGAGAAAGACTCGATGGTGATAGGCTCAGAGTAAGTAAGCTGTGTCTTACCGGTAAGGGTTCTGCCGTCCTTAAGGGTCAGGACAGGGAAACCAACCTCCGGACCATCCTTAGGAACGGTTACGCGAATCTCTGAGTGAACGCCTCCGGTAACTACCTCAGGGCTGAGAGGAGCCACACCGGGGATGGATACAGTTGCCACCTGATCCAGGTTGGAACCGATGAAGCGCAGGATACCGCCACGGACTACAGGCTGGGGGCCATAAGCCTGAAGCAATACCTGGTTGCTGCTGTACTGGTCTGTATCCAGTTCCTTAGAAGAGCAGGATGCAAGAACAAAAAGGCCTGCAACTGCTGCTATAACTGCGGAAAGCTTGAATATATTTTTCATACGCTAGCTCTTATTATTTGTTGGGAACTGCACGGATGTTATCTATCTTGATAACAGGATGGCACTCCGTACCTGCTACGCCACCACTCCATACGAAGATGGTGAGTGAAGAGAAGTCAGAAGCGGAGAGGGAACCTGTTGCCAGGGAGCCGTCAGCACCGAAAAGGAAGTTTGCAAACGGAACGGTAACGGTGATCCACTGGTCAGCGGTGTCGAATGAACCGGTAGAGGTCCAAGGAGCGTACAAACCACGAGGCAGCTCGTTTCCGTTGAAGAAGGTGTTGTTTGCACCTGCGGTCTTCACGCCATAGATATCCACAACGCCGTCGCCACCGTTGGTAATCTTGTCAACACCTGCGAAGATGAGCTGCATTGCACCTGCCTGCCAAGGATTTGCAGAAGGAATGTAGAGCTCGAACTTGAGGGACATGTTCTGCCAGTCGGAGAAATCGACAAAGTCGATAAGCCTGGGGCTGTCGGCATAGGTCTTGGGATCGTCCCAGTCGCCTGCCCAGTACTCGAAGCTGAAGTGAGCGTCATCCCAGCCGCCGTCTTCGCTCATAGTTACATCAACGCCACCGAGACGAAGGAATTTGCCGTCAATTGCGGTTTCATCGGTCTCGATAACCTGGGCATGCCAACCGTGGTTGCCAGGATGGGGATCATTATCGAAGTTGAAGAGGCTGCCGCGGGCATCCTTGTAGTGGAAGGTGGACTTGGCCTCGCCGTAAACGTTAGTAACCTTAACGGGAACGTCTGCAACGCCTTCAGGAACCACAAAGTCAACAACACCCTTGGTAATGTTCTTTACCTGAGCCTCAACATCGCCTACGAAGACTTTCAGAGGAACGTTAGGGTCGTCTACAAAGTAGTCGCCAAGGAGCTGGGCAACGGAACCGGGAGCTGCGAATTCGCAGGACATTCCAGAAATGGTAGGTGCGGGAACAAGTACGTTGAACTCATACTTCACGGTGTCGCGGTCCTTGGTAATAAAGTAAATCATATTGGAAACCTCTCCGGGGATCTCGTTAGGGACATCCACAAGAAGGGTATGGTCAGTGATGTAGCTATTGTTAAGAACAGCTACCTGGTCGTTGAAGAGCATCTTGTACACACTGCGAAGGTTGTCACCAACCACGCAGATACCATTGCCCATGTAGGCTCCGGTAAGGAGTGAGTCAGCTGCCTCAACGTTTATAGGACGGATATAGTGAATCGTGGGCTTTCCGCCGGCAAGCTCGAATTTGTCAGGCTCGTCTTTGCATGAAGTGAGACCGAAGCCAAGCGCAAGGGCTGCTGCAGCGTAAAAGGCGATCTTTGATATATACTTTTTCATATTCCAGTGCGATTAGGATTAGAAAGAAATAGTAGAAAGATCGAACGGCTGTGCTTCCTCTTCCAGATGAGGGTTGAATACAACATCCTCTGAAGGGAAAGGCAGAGCTTTAATCTTGGAAAGGATTGCATCCTCGGTAGGGATAGGATACTGATCCTTGTTGTAAGAGATGCCAGTAGCATCCCAGTTGCCGGTCTCGTAGTAAGACTTGTAGACAGAGTTCAGATCCTTATTATTACTACCGGTAAGGGCGTTACGACGCTGTGCCTGGATGTCTGCAACTGCAAAGCTGGGGTTGTAGTAGCCTACGCGAACGTAGTCGTACCAGCGGTCACCTTCAAGAGCAAGCTCAAGGTTGCGCTCTTTCCATACCTGCTCGAAGGTAATGGAAGTAACGTCAACATAGCCTGAAGAGATGGCACGGCGGCGTACGTCATTGTAGCACTTGAGGGCAAGAGCGTCACTAGTACTGGTTTTAGGGCCATGGAGTTTAGCCTCACAGTAAATGAGGTAAACGTCGGCAAGACGAAGGATATGGGTTGAAAGACCATATGCCATACGACCTGCAGATACACCGAGGGCGGCCATGTGGTCGTTTCCGTCACCGTACAGGAACTTCACGCAACCTGCACCGGTCGGGCTGTTCATAGCGCCGTCGGATGCGTTCTTGGTGCCTGAAGGGCCGTAGTCCGGATCGTAGAAGAAACGAAGGTAATCAAAACCGCCGTTGGTGGTCCAGAAGTACTCGTACTTGTCGCCGGGAAGCATCATGGTAGCTTTGCGGCGGGTGTCAGAATCTGAACGCTGTGCGGGATCCAGGGTTGCCAGGGAGCCGTCAGTATTGGAAAGATCGAAGAACTGATCCTGAAGGGCTACTGAAGGGCCGTTCCACTGTCCCCAAACGTCTGCGAACTCGTCGAAGCCGTTCATACCAAGGTCGCTCTGGAATGAGTTCTGAGCGGTCCAGGGCTGTGCGGAAGCATCCCAATGCCAAGAAATGAGGGCCTCTACGTTCTTGTTGTTCTGCATGCGGAACACGTCTGAGTAGTTCTCAAGAAGAGTACGTCCTGAGTTCTCAATAACGTCTTTTGCAAGCTCTGCGGCCTTGTCCAGGTCTGCCTGGTTGAGAGTGCCTGTAACGCCGGCCTTCTGAAGATAAACCTTTGCAAGAAGAGCCTTTGCACTGTAGTAGTCAATGCGGCCGTCCTTGTTTGCAACCTTCTTGGGAAGCAGATTCATAGCCTCTTCAAGAACAAGGACGATGTAATTGTAAACGTCCTCCTTGGGAGCCTTGTAAATATTGTTGTAGTTACCGCCGGCAACCTCTGTAGAGATGTTGTGGATAATAGGAACCTCACCGAAGGTACGTACAAGGAAGAAGTAAGCGTAAGCCTTCCATACAAGGGTCTCACCCAAGCACATATCCTTTACTTCCTTGGTGATGCCGGAAGATTTCTTGATACGGTTGTAAACAACTGATGCATGTGAGTTTACAGCCCAAAGGGAGGCTGACATGTCACGGAGCTCCTTATCTGAACCGTTCACATTGAACTGAAGGTAAGGGCTGTCACCCATGAAGTAGTTACCGGAGAAGCACTCGCCTACGCGGTAGAAACCACGGATAACGTCGTACCAGGGAGAGTTGTAAAGGTAGTTCACACCCTGGATGCACTGATTGTCATCTGCATAGAAGTTGGACTCGGTGTAGGTATCTTCTGCAGGACGGTCAAGGAAGTCGCTGCAGGAAACTGCACCAAAAAGAGCCACAGATGCTATTGCGATAGTTTTAAACATATTTTTCATAGTCATATCCTCCAGTTTAGAATGTGATGTTTAAACCGAATGAATAAACGGTAGGTGAAGGATAACGTCCGTTGTCGAGTCCCATAACATTGGTGGATGCTGTAGAAACACCAATTTCAGGATCGTAACCTTTGTACTTTGTGAAAGTAAAGAGGTTCTGGATATTGATCTGGGCGCGAATGTTCTCTACTTTGATCTTCTGGAGCCACTTCTTAGGAAGAGTATAACCAAGGGTTATATTCTTGATACGAAGATAGCTGCCATCTTCAATGTAGCGGTCGCTCAGACGGTCGTTGTCGTTAGGGTCGCCGGTTGTGGCGCGGGGAAGTTTAGCGTTAGGGTTGGCAATCTTCACGTTAGTGATGTCTTCGTACCAGTGCCATACGCCGCCTGTTCCGTCATAAGTCTTGTCAGGGTCGATAGGAACCAGTCTGACGCGATCTTTTACGCTTGCAGGCTGGTTGGCCCATGCGGACTTCATGTTACCGATTCTCATGTTAAGGTAGTTGAGAACCTTGTTGCCATAAGAACCGCTGACGAATACGGAGAGATCCACATTCTTCCAGGTGAAGGTATTGGTCCAACCAAATGTGAACTTAGGCATAGGAGAACCGATGTTGGTACGGTCGCTCTCTGTAATCTTGCCATCGCCGTTCAGGTCCTTGAACTTGATATCACCAACCCAAGGAGTATTGTACTGGCTGAATGAAACGCCGTCGGAAGGATAGTTCTCTGTCTTGGGAGAATTCTGAAGGTCCTCGAGGCTGGTATAGTAACCATCGGTTACATAGCCGTAGAAGCTGAACAGAGGATCGCCGATGTTAGACTCGGAAACGATGTCGTTCCACTGGCCGTAGCCAACGATAGCGGCAGAAGCGGTACCGGAAAGGGCAACCAGTTTGTTGCGGTTGAATGAGATCTGGCCCTCTGTGGTCCACTTGAAGTTCTTGGTATCTACGGGGTGAGCAGTCAGGGTGAACTCGAAACCGGTGTTCTTGATCTTACCGTAGTTTCCGAAAGGAGCGGCAAGCTGTGAAGAACCGTTTCCGCCTGTACCCATGTAAGTAGGCATCTGCAAAGGCATGAGCATCTCGTTGGAGCGCTTGTCATACCATTCTGCGATAAGGTTGATCCTGTTGTTGAGGAAGCTCAGATCAAGACCAACGTTAATCTGCTCCTGTTTCTCCCACTGGATATCAAGGTTAGGAATATTGGACTGACGGTAACCGACGCCAAGGCCTGTATTAACCTTGGTCATGGATGCACCCCACTTGTAACCACCGATGGCAGCGTTACCTGTCTGACCCCAGCCGAGACGGAGTTTACCGTCGGTAAGAACGTTCTTCATGCTTGCGGGGAAGAAAGGCTCATTGGTAAAGCGCCATGCAAGGGCTGCTGAGTGGAACGGTGCCCAGCGCTTGTTGGGACCGAAGTTGGATGAACCATCGTAACGGAAAGTATAGGTCAGGATGTAACGGTTGTCGAAATTGTATGTCTCACGGGTGAAGAATGAAGACATTGCGGATGAACCGAAACCATAACCGATAACAGGAGTACCTGTACCAAGGTAAGGGTTATTTACATCATTTGAAGGAAGGGCTGTATTGTAAACAGACATGTAGTCATACTTGCTCTCCCATGCCTCCTGGCCTACCATTGCGGTAATGCTGTGCTTACCGAAGGTGTTGGTATAAGTAACATAGTTCTTGAGCTGCCAGAACTTAGAGTTGTTCTTCTGGGCGCGTGCCTCGTTGGCTGCTCTCTGATAAGAACCAAAGCTTACTGAAGGGTTGAAGGTATTAGCCTTAGAGTAAGAGATGTCGTAACCGAGCTCTGCATGCCAGGTAAGGTTGGGGATGATGGTGATATCAGAGAAGATATTACCGGCCAGTTTCTGGCGCTTGAGCAGGATTTCCTCCAACATTGCCATTGCAACAGGGTTGACAATGGAATAGTTGGGCATCTGGATATTATAGTAGTTGCCATCCTGATCGTAGATAGGAGCTGAAGGCAGAGAGGTGAGAGAGTATCCGATGATACCTTCGTCAGAGTCTGCAAGCTTCATGTTCTCGTCAGTAGCAGAATAGGTGGCGCTAAGGCCGATCTTCCACCAATCCTTGAGTTTGGCGTCAAGGTTTGCACGAACTGAATAACGTTTGAATTCAGAACCGATGATAGTACCCTTCTGGTCCATGAGTGAACCTGAAATATAGTACTGAACCTTGTCGGTACCGCCCTGGGCGCTGATCTGATGCTGGTGCTGCAGTGCAGTACGGAAGATAGCATCCTGCCAGTTTGTACCTTTACCAAGGATTGAAGGGTCGCTGTATTTCTCGTTCTTGGAAACCATGCCCATGCTGTACAGGTCGTTGTAGTACTCTGCAAATTCGCGCAGGTTAAGGAGGTCGATCCTCTTGCCCTGACGCTGGAGAGCTACCATACCGTCATAGGTAAATTTGGCGTCGCCGCTCTTACCACGCTTTGTGGTAATGAGGATAACACCGTTAGCACCCTGTGCACCGTAGATTGCGGTTGCAGATGCATCCTTAAGGATTTCCATTGAAACGATGTCGGACGGGTTGATGGTTGACAGAGGGGAGATGGTAGATACTGCACCGTTACCAAGTGCATCGCCAAGACCGAAGTCGGCACCTGACTGGCCGCCGCCCTGCATGATGACACCATCAATTACATACAGAGGCTCTGCATTTGCATTGATGGTAGCCTGTCCACGAACGCGGATGGCTGAAGAGGATCCCGGGGCACCGGAGGTTGCAACTGACTGCACACCTGCCGCACGACCCTGAAGGGACTGGTCGATGTTGGTAATGAGGGAACCCTTAATGGCATCTTCCTTCATTGATACGGAAGCACCGGCAAGGTCGCTCTTTTTCATAGTACCGTAACCTACTACGACAACCTCGTCAAGTAGTTCGGCATCTTCTTTCAGGACAACGTTGATGATTCTGTTTTCACCAACTGCGATTTCCTGAGAAACGTAGCCGATGGAAGAGAAAACAAGGACAGCGCCCTGGCGCACCTTGATTTCATAGTTTCCATCAAGATCTGTGACGACACCGTTTGCGGTGCCTTTCTCCATTACTGAGGCACTAATGACGCCAAGTCCGCTGTGGTCTGTAACCACACCCTTTACTACAACCTGTGCAGAAAGGGTAACAGCAGAAGCGACAAGCGCAATAATGAAGGAGAACAGCTTGTTTTTCATGCTAGTGATTTAAGTGAATAATTGTTAATTATTTGTTTAGGTTTACGATTGCTGTCCGGATGACACTAACCGTAGTGTCATCGATATAAACGCCGTTAAGGCCCTGAGCCTCCTGGGCCGGGTCTCCGGTATAGTCGTCGCCCTTCTGCCACTGGGTATGGGCAGGCTTTGCAAAGCCGCTCCAGCCCCAGAAATTGGCGCCCTGAAGCTGGGTGCCCACAAAGGCAAAAACATGAGCATAATAGTCGTCACGGCAGGCCGTGGACGATCCCATCTCAGTTGCAAAACCATCTCTGGGGAAGCCGAATTCTTCTGCTACCAGAGGCTGGCCGTGCTGCCTTGCAATTTCATAATGACGGGCGATGTATTCTGATGTTTTAGCCTTTGCAACCGGCATATCTTCTTTGAGGGCTTCTTCGCGGGCCCAGCTCCAGTTGTAAGGCCAAATATGAATGGTCATGTAGTCTATGCCGGGGATGGAAGCGACACGCTCTGTAAGGGACCAGTCGTCCTCACAGCCGCGGTAGCCTTCATTTCCGGTAGAAATCATGTGGTTAGGATCGAGCTCCCTGATAATGCGGGCGGCTTCTGTCATCCAGGCAATGAAGCCGTCGCGGTAAGCGGGGTCGTCGGAAAAGCAGCGGGGCTCGTTGCCGAGCTGCCATGAGAAAATGGCGGGATCCTGGGAATAAGGCTTACCGGTAACGGTATTGGTTCTTCCCACTATCGCGCGCACGTGATTATAATATAGTGTCTGAGCCTCCTTGCAAACCTGGAAGCCGGCCATCTGCTGCATGAAGGGCCAGTAGCCGTCCACAAGGGGGATAAGGGTCTTTTCTCCTGTTGCCCACTCCAGGTACTGTCCGTAGCCGCCGGACCACTCCCAGGAGTTGTTAAGGAAAAGCACAGCCTGCATGTCACGTTTGCCAAGCTCTGCCAGGAAACGGTCCAGGCCGACAAGAAGAGTGTCGTTGTAAACGCCCGGTGCAGTCTGGAGCGAAGGATCAACGCGGCTGAAAACACCGTCCGGACCATCACCGCCGACCAATACGCGAAGATTGGTGATGCCGATAGCCTTAAGTGTATCAAGTTCTTTAGTGAGCCGTTGAAGATTTCCTCCCCTGCCGTCAGAAGCCAGGATGGGACCGTACCAGAAGTTTGTGCCTACGTAGGTGTACGGCTTGCCGTCACGAACAAACTGCCCGTTCTGAACGGTAACGTAAGGAGAGGGTGCCTGGGCACATGCGAAGGCGGTAAACATAGCAACAAAAAGGAGTGCTTTTTTCAGGAAGTAGGCCATTTCCGTAATGTAACGTTTTACACGATGCAAAGATATAACGTTACAATTGCAAAGAATAGCAAAAGTTTATCTATTTATGATACTTTTTTAACAAAGGCTACACAAAAACCCTGTTTTCCTTGAAAAGCGCCCTGAAATCCCGGGGCGTATAACCTCTTCTTTTCTTAAAGATCCTGTTAAAATTGGAAAGATTGTTAAAACCGCAGGCATAACAGATCTCCGATATGCTTGTCGTGGTGTCCACAAGCATCTTTGCAGCCACGCCCAAACGTATGTCCAGAATGTATTCCATAAGGGTGCGCCCGGTTCGCTGCTTGAAGAAGCGGCTGAAGGCCGGAGGCGTCATCCCCGCCATCTCTGCAAGCATTTCCAGATTGAGTTCAGAAGCGTAATGGTCTGATATATACTCTCTTACCTTATGTATTCTGCGGCTCTCAGGTTCTGCCAGCACCTGAGCAAAAGAAGACGATGCAAGAGTCCTGCTGTCTTTATCTATGGACAGTTCGTAAAGTATGCGGAAGGTCTGCATCACCTGCTCGAAGCCATCCGTCATGGACGGAAGCTCGTCCAGCATCGCATAGACCCTCATTATTGCACCCATAGAAAAAGTCAGGCCCAGTTCCGCCCTTTTTATCATCTGGCGGATGGTGGCAAACTGCGTACGGGAAAGAAGCTCCTCGGAGAAGAGTTTAGGACTGAATTGTATGGTAATTTCACGCACGGCAGGGCAGGTACAGCTTCCCTGTTCCCAAACATGAGCCAGGTCTTTTCCGGTCACAAGGGTCAGTTCATACTCCCCTACATCCTCTACACTATCCCCTACGACCCTTTTCAGGCCTTTTCCATGCTCTATGAAGTTAAGTTCGTAATCTTCATGACCATGCAGCGGAAATTCAAATTCGCTTTTATAGCGTTCTACAATGTAAAAACAGTCTTTGTCGGACAGTTTTGTAATTTCTTTCAGTACTTTACTCATAGCGGCGTCAAATGTAAAACAATTTACATACAATTCCTACAATTATTGATACTTTTTAAACCGACTTATGCAATTCTACAAAAATATGCACCATTTCTCACATTCATAAATACTTGATTTTTCCGGATTTTGAACGGAAAATTTGTATATTTGCAAAATGCACTAAAACGAGCAGTAATGAAATTAACATTTAAAATATTTGCGGTGGCCCTGTTCACCGCCCTGGCACTGTCCTGCAGCAAAGGCGACGATTCAAATCCTTCGCCTTCCGGTAATATTTCCGTAAGCCTTAGGCACGCATCCGTAGATGCAGCTTCCGGCACCCAGTTCGCAGACATCGTCTGCAGCGGCAAATGGACAGTTTCCTGCCCCGCAGACTGGATTACACTTAGCGCAAACTCCGGTTCCGGGGATGCCAGCGTAGCCGTATCCTACAAGGCAAATGAGACAAAAGTGTCCCGCACAGCCACCATTACACTGACGGCCGCAGGAAAATCGGCAATAGCAAATCTTGTCCAGAAGGGCGTTTCAGTTACGCCGAAGGCCAATGTAACCACATCAAGCCCCGGCAGCATAACAAAGGTTGGCGCTACCCTGAACGGCTCCTTCTCCGGTGCCACAAGCGCCCCGCGCGAAGTCGGCTTCGAGTTCGGAGAAACATCGTCCATGGGCCAGACCTACCAGGTTTCCACGACTCCCACAAGCACATCGGGCTCCTTCACATATAATGTAACAGGACTCGGGGAGGGCAAAACCTACTACTACAGGGCCTATGTCATCATTCAGGAGGGCGATGCAATCCTAACCTTCTACGGCAATACGATCAGCTTCGCCACACTTGGCGGCACCGTCAACCCGTCCGGCAACCAGAAGGGCTGGTATGAGCTTCCGGTAATGACAATCGCCACCAGCGGCAACTATATGTACAATCCCAACAATGAGGATTTGTACTACGCATATCACTACACAGACCTTAAGGTCAGCGGAAAGAATGCCCGCAACTATACCGTTTGCTTCAGCGCACAGCACCACTGCCCCGTTTGGGTAGCTGCACCCCGCCATAGCATGTACGTTGGCAGCTCAGGCCGTTCAGATGCTTACAAGAAGGATCCGGATATTCCGGGAGACATACAGTATAACAGCAAGGACATCGGCGGCGGCTGCAACAAAGGTCATATGCTTGGCAGCGCAGAGCGCACGGCTTCCCGCACCACAAACGAGCAGGTATTCTATTACAGCAACATCGCCCCGCAGCTGTCAGGCGGCTTTAATACCGGTGGCGGCGGATGGAACCTGCTGGAAGATTATGTAGATACGCAGGTATGCTCTGACACCCTGTACGTAGTGATTGGTTGCTACTTTGAAAACTACACCGATGCCTACGGCAAATCAGCCACCAAGAAGACCATCAGTTTTGGCGGAAGGACAGATGTTTCCTGCCCTACCATGTTCTATTATCTTTTGATGCGCACAAAGAGCGGAAACAGCGGCAAAGCGCTAAAGGACTGCTCTGCATCTGAGATTCAGTGCGTCGCCTTCGTTCGCGCTCATTCCAACGATCTTAAGGGCCAGAGGCCTTCAAGCCAGGAACTTATGAGCGTCGCAGATTTAGAGAGGATTACTGGCTTCAGCTACTTCCCCAACGTTCCCAACGCACCTAAGACTACCTTCAGCGCAAGCGACTGGGGACTGTGAGAAAGTATGCGGTAATATTGCTTCTTGCGTGCATTGCCTTTGCCTGTTCAAAAGAAAGTACAGACAGCAATGCAGAAAAGTTCCGTATCACAACTGTTAACGTAGACGGTCTTCCAAAGAAGATCGTTACCATATCCGTCAATCCGGACGGGCCGGGAGAAAAGTACACAAAAGAAATAAGCCAGTTCCTCTCTGCCAAGGGAAGCGATTTTATCGCCGTGCAGGAGAACTTCAACTATAACGACGAGCTTAAAAGCAGCCTTGATGCCTCATACAACCACGATACATGGAGTGGAGGCATATTCACCAGCATTACGGATATCCTCGACCTTAGTTTTAAATGCGACGGGCTGGGGGCTTTCTGGAAGAAGGATGGCGTGGGCTGCAATTATCTTGGGCGCACTAAGTGGAAGAAGAGCTATGGCAAGTTCGATCACGCCTGGGACGAAATGGTAACCAAAGGCTTCCGCCGCTATCAGGTCACCACAGCGGCAGGTAACCAGCTTGTAATCATTAACTTGCACATGGACGCCAGCGACAGCGATGATGAAAAATCCGGGGCCGATGCACCGGACCGCGAGGCCAGGCTGGCGCAGTGGCAGCAACTGCGGGACTATCTTCTTGAAAACCTGGGAACGGTTCCAATTATAATTGCCGGAGACACCAACAGCTATTATTCCAGGGATAATGTAAGCGGGGAATTCATCCAGCCGCTGCAGGACGCCGGGGCCGAGGTTGGTGACGTATGGATTATGCTCCATGGTAAGTCCGGAGAGTCCCTGGATAAGATTCTGTATATCAATCCGGCTGGGTCGGCAAAAAGGCTTGTTCCCTCTTCTATCAGCAAGGATAAGAGCGGATACAAACGGTCAGACAGCGGCAAACCTCTTGGAGACCACTACCCTCTGACCGCAGTATTCAAAATTACTGACCGGAATTAATTGCTTATCATTGTGAGTCTTTCCCAGACCGGCCTTGGAATCAGCCGCCAGAAGAAGACCAGTACGCGATAGCGCCAGTCCACTATAATAACGCGCCTTCCGCGTTTTAGCCCTTTTGTAATAATCTTTGCCGCCTTTTGGGGCGTAATGAGCATGGGATATTTTTTGTCCGATGCCAACAGGGCTGTTGCCACAAAGCCCGGACGAATGTCCGTGAATCTTACCGGAAGTTTCTCCATCCTGGCGTATTGGGCCAGGGCGGAAACATAATGGCTCTGCATGCGTTTAGTGGCAGAGTAAGCCGGGGCAGCGCCAAGGCCAGCCGTGCCGGCGATAGAAGAAATTACGGCTATCCTGGCCCTGTGGGTGCGGCTGTAAGCGCCGGAGTCCTTGATGTAATTAAGGAAGTGGCTGGTAAGGCGCACAAGGCCACAGGCGTTTGTCTGGGCCGTTAGAAGTTCTTTTTCCTCGTCCAGCGGACCGCTCTGGTAGCCTACGCCGGAAACGTGAAGGTAAAGGTCAGGCGCACCCAGGGCGGCCAGAAGGCCGTCCAGCGCCGCTGTTGCGTCATCCCGGGTGATATCCATGGTGGCCGTAAAGACTTTGCCGGCCCCATACTTCTGCTTGATGGCTTCCAGTTCTGCCGTACGGCGGCCCGTGATACCCACGGTCCAGCCTTCCTCTAACAGCCTGATTGCCACCTCACGCCCGATACCGGACGTCGCTCCAATTATTACCGCCTTCACTTACTTTGCAGCTATGCACTCAATCTCTACCATGGCACCTTTGGGAAGGGCCTTTACTGCAATCGCACTGCGGGCCGGGAAGGGTGCCTGAAAGAACTGGCTGTAAACCTCGTTCATGGCAGCAAAGTCATTCATGTCTGCCAGGAAAACGGTGGTCTTTACTACATTTGAAAGATCCAGTCCGGCCTCTTTCAGAATGGCCTGAGCATTAAGGAGAGACTGACGGGTCTGGGTCTGGACGTCTCCAGAGGGGAAGGATCCGGTCTCAGGGTTGATAGGAAGCTGGCCTGATACGAAAACAAGGCCAGCGCCGCTGTCTATGGCCTGGCTGTACGGACCAATTGCTGCGGGAGCGTTATTTGTGCTGATAGGTTTCATATTATATAATCTGATTTAGCTGCAGGATGTGTAAGGATTGCTGCAAAGGTTGGTAATCTGGATCCAGCCATCATAATCTCCGAAAACGACGTGAATCCAATAATAATCTTCTGTTGCGCCAATAGGATGAACCACGGAGTCCCCTTCTACAATAATGGTTACTACGGGAGAGTCATCATCAGGCATAGAGTACAGCTTAAGGGGAGTGTTTCCATAGTTGGCGGTGTACAGGCAAAGATGGTCGGAGGTAATGTAAAGGCCGCCATCATATGCTGTATCAATTACATACTCTTCTTCTGCAGTGTCAAGGGCGTAGCCTACGATGCGCCACATTCCCTCTTCCGGCTCTCTAAGCCTGATATTGTACACGCCTGCAGGAATATTGTAAATGATTTGTCCTTCTTCTGTGATAATCGGAGTCTCTTCTTCTGAAGAGAGGATGCAGTAAAGCAGGTTGCCATCTCCCTCAAGATCACCGTCACCGTCCTCTACGCCAAGGCATTCAGGACTGCCGTCAAAGGTGAAGCCTTCCTCGCCATTGAAAATATACTTGCCTGTCGAGCCGGAAGACCTTACAATAATATCGATATCCTTACCCTTTCGTGGAAGGTTGTAGAACACAAGGGTGGGATCGCACTCCTCTGTAACGGGCATCGGGGCAAGAGCAAACATATCCTTATCTTTGGCTTTGTAGTCATAGAAGCGAAGGAACGCATAGGGTGCGGGATCGTTCTCGTCATACAGCATGACGGCTACTCTTTTCTTGCCGCCCGGAAGGTTCCAGTAGCAGGCCTGGAAGTCTGCGCCGCTCTTGAAAAGCAGGCGGACGTAACCGGCCTTAAGGTCGCAGATGTGCTCCTGGACATCAGCATTCCTGTAACCGTCCACACTAAGGTAGTTCTCCATCTCGTCAGTAAGACGCATGCCGCGGTGCGCTTTGCAGAAACTGTAAACAAAGTCTGCTATGTTGGGCACAGCGTCATAGTATTCTACGGGGATGCCCTCGTTCAGATAAACTGTCCAGATTTCCTGGACGGATGTTTTCTGCTGCGCGATTGCCGGCAAGGCAATAAGCATTGCAACTACGGAAACGATGATGTTTCTTAAAGTTTTCATTTCTTTTATATTCTTCCTATTATCACAAAGTTAGTCATTTAAAATAAATAAGAAACATTATCTTTGCAAAGATGTAAACACAAACGCAAAATGAGTATCATTTCTTTTACCTGCGACTATAACGAGGGCGCGCATCCCCTGATTCTTGAGGCGCTTGCCAAAACAAACATGCAGCAGGAGCCCGGCTACGGCTTCGATTCCTTCAGCCTTAGCGCGAAGGATCGCATCCGCAAGGTGATTGGCTGCCCGCAGGCCGATATCTTCTTCCTGGTAGGCGGAACGCAGACGAATTCCACCGTAATTGACGCCATGCTGCCCGGCTACGCCGGAGTAGTAGCTGCCCAAACGGGGCACATCGCCGTGCACGAGTCCGGTGCCGTAGAATTCAGCGGGCATAAGGTTCTGACTCTGCCCCAGCACCATGGCAAGATCTGCCCGCAGGAGCTGGAGGCTTATCTGGCCGCCTTCCACGCAGATCCCACCTGGCCGCACATGGTATGGCCCGGTATGGTTTACATCTCTTTTCCGACTGAGTACGGTACAATCTATTCTAAGGAAGAGCTCACAAAGATTCACGCCACATGCCAGAAGTACGAAATTCCTCTGTTTATTGACGGTGCACGCCTGGGCTACGGCCTTATGAGCCCTGCCTGCGACCTTACAATTCAGGATCTGGCAAAGCTTTGCGATGCTTTCTACTTTGGCGGCACCAAAGTGGGCGCGCTTTGCGGCGAGGCCGTGGTTTTCCCTTCCGGCAATGCCCCCGCGCACTTCTTTACCACGGTAAAGCAGCACGGTGCCCTGCTGGCCAAAGGCCGCCTTCTGGGGGTTCAGTTCGATGTTCTCTTTACAGACAACCTGTACTTTGATATAAGCCGCAACGCCATAAACAAGGCCATGCAGGTCAAGGCAATCTTTACCGGAAAAGGCATCCCGTTCCATATTGATTCCCCCACCAACCAGCAGTTTCCCATACTTACCAAAGCCCAGATGGATGCTCTGGAGGGCAAGGTACTTTTCGAAGTCTGGGAGCCCCTGGCGGACGGCCGCTTTGTTACCCGCTTTGCTACCAGTTGGGGCACTACCCAGGAGCAGGTAGATGCTTTGAAAGAAATTATAAACCAATAACTTAGAAATGAAAAAGTTTATTCTTCCCTCCATACTGTTTCTTGTTCTGACAAGTATCATGACTTCCTGCAAGCAGAAAGAAACCTACGTTGTATTTGAAACTACCAAAGGAAACATAGAGTTTAAGCTTTACGACGCCACGCCTCAGCATAGAGACAACTTCAAGAGTCTTGTGGCAGAAGGCGCATACGATTCCCTGCTTTTCCACCGCGTCATACGCGACTTTATGATTCAGGGCGGAGATCCTGATTCCAAGAATGCCCAGCCCGGGGCGCTGCTTGGCGAGGGAGATAAGCCCTATACCGTTCCCGCCGAGTTCCGCCTTCAAGATGGCATCTTCCATCGCCGTGGAGTTCTGGCTGCCGCTCGCGAGGGCGACGATGTGAATCCGGAGCAGCGTAGTTCCGCAATGCAGTTCTATATTGTTTGGGGCAGGGTGTTTGACGATGAAAGTCTGGATAGGATTCAGGCCCGTCTGGATAAGTACACGGATGGCCGCATAAAGATAAGTCCTGAAATGCGCGAGGTCTATAAGACCGTGGGCGGTACGCCTCATCTTGACGGTCAGTACACCGTCTTCGGGGAAGTTGTTTCCGGTCTTGACGTGGTTGATGCCATCCAGCAGGAGCCCACAGACACCAACGACCGCCCCCAAACCGACATCCGCATCCTTCGCGCCTACCTCAAGTAAAGGGCTAAAATCATGCATAAATATTCGGAATAATGAATATTTTATATAATTTTTGCAAATTTTTAAGGTTTTCTTGCATATTTAATCAAAAATACTGTATATTCGCTGCCGGATATGAAAAAGAACATCTCATACGTAAGCGCAGCGGAAGCAGTGAGCCACATTAAGTCTCACCAGCATGTGCACATCAGTGGAGTAGCAAACGTACCCCATATCCTTATCGAAGCCCTCACCCAAAGAGCAGACCAGGGACTGGTAGAAGACCTCCACTTCCATCACATTCACACCGAAGGCCCCGCCCCCTACGGCGCCCCCGAATACGAAGGAATCTTCACAGACCAAGGCTTCTTTGTAGGCGCAAACGTACGTGCAAGCGTGAATGCAGGCTACGCAGACTACATTCCCGTTCACCTTGAAGAGACCCCGGCAATGTACCGCAGCGGAGCACTCCCCTGCGACGTTGCCCTTATCCAGGTATCCCTCCCTGACAACAAAGGCCACGTATCACTTGGCACATCAGTAGACTGCACCAAGGCCGCCGTAGAATGCGCCGGCTGCGTAATTGCAGTTGTAAACCCCTATGTACCATTTGCTTACGGAGATCTCATCAACATAGAAGACATAGACTACTTTGTACAGGACGCACGTCCCCTCATATCCATAGAGTTCCCCGCACCTAGCGCACTGGACTACGCCATCGGCCGCAGATGCGCAGAACTCGTCCCGGACGGAGCATGCCTGCAGATGGGTATCGGCTCCCTGCCCGGAGCAATCGCAAAGCAGCTGGAAGACCACAAGAACCTTGGCATCCACAGCGAACTTTTCTGCGACGGCATTGTCGACCTTGTAGAAAAAGGCGTAGTGAACGGCAGCATGAAGGCGATTGACCGCGGCAAGATAGTAGCATCCTTCCTTCTGGGCAGCCAAAAGCTGTACAACTTCATCGACCATAATCCGGAAGTACAGATGAGGGACATCAGCTACACCAACGACCCCTGGATGATATGCCGCAACCCTTACACCGTATCCATAAACTTTGCAACCGAAATTGACCTTACCGGACAGATCTGCGCCGACTCCATCGGCACCAGGCTTTACTCCGGCACCGGCGGCCAGCTGGACTTCGTAAAGGGCGCAAGACGCTCTGCAGGCGGAAAATCCATCATTGCGATGCCGTCCCGCACCAGCAAAGGCAAATCAAAACTTGTATCTGTTCTTACCCCCGGCGCAGGAGTCGTTACTCCAAGAGCCGACGCCCAGTGGATAGTTACAGAATACGGAGCAGTCAACCTGTACGGCAAATCGCTTCAGGAAAGGGCACAGCTGCTGATAGGCATCGCTCACCCGGACGACCGCGAAGCTCTGGACCGCGAAGCCTTCAAGCGCTTCGGACCTCACTTCAAGGCCTTCCACTCACTTAATGCAAATCAAGAAAAAGAACCCGTTTACGTACTGAAATGAACCAGATTGAAGAATTAAATACCCTGCTTGGCAAATATAAAGGCAAAAAAGTAGTCGTAGCATACAGCGGCGGCCTAGACACCTCCTTTACCGTAATGTTCCTTGCAAAGGAAATCGGCTGCGAAGTACTTGCAGCCTGCGCAGACACCGGCGGCTTCAGCCCCGAGCAGCTCAAAGCAAACAAAGAGCGCGCACTGACCCTTGGCGCAAAGGAATACGTCACCCTTGACGTAAGCCAGGAGTATTATGAAAAGAGCCTGAAATACATGGTCTTCGGCAACGTAATGCGTGGCGGCACCTACCCTATTTCAGTATCGTCGGAAAGACTTTTCCAGGCCATTGCAATAGCAAGGTATGCCGATGCCCAGGGCGCAGCGGCAATAGCCCACGGCTCTACCGGCGCCGGCAACGACCAGGTTAGGTTCGACATGACCTTCAAGATCCTGGCCCCGCAGGCAGACATCATCACCATAACAAGAGACATGGGCCTTAGCCGTAATCAGGAAATCGAATATCTTAAGCAGAACGGCTTCGAGGCCGATTTTGCCAAGATGAAATACTCTTACAACGTAGGTATCTGGGGCACATCCATCTGCGGCGGAGAACTCAACTCCAGCGGCGACGGACTGCCGGAAGAAGCCTATCTGAACAAGGCGGTCGAGACCGTTCCCAAGGACATTACCATCGGCTTCGAGAATGGCGAAATTGCCACCGTCTGCGGCAAGCCGTTCAAAGATAAAGTGCAGGCTATCAAGGCCGTAGAAGCACTTGCCGCCCCGTATGGAATAGGACGCGACGTGCATGTAGGAGACACTATCATCGGCATAAAGGGCCGTGTTGGATTCGAGGCCGCAGCAGCCGTACTTATCATTGCAGCCCACAAGCATCTGGAAAAATACACCCTGTCCAAGTGGCAGCAGTACTGGAAAGAGCAGATCGGCCAGTGGTACGGCATGTTCCTTCACGAAAGCCAGTATCTTGACCCTGTAATGCGCGACATGGAGGCCATGCTCTCTACCAGCCAGCGGGCCGTAAGCGGAACCGTAAAGGTAAAACTCTACAACAAGGGCTTCGAGATGATTGGCATTGAGTCCAAGAACGACCTTGTACACAACAAACTTGCAGAATATGGCGAAGGCACCAAAGGCTGGACGGCAGAAGACGCCAAAGGCTTTATCACAATGCTTTCCAACCCTCTGAAAATATATTATTCCGTTCACCCGGAAGAAAAGGCATGACAACCCAGCTGCTGGAAAAACTGATATCTATCCCGTCCTTCAGCCGGGAAGAGGCTGCAGCGGCTGACTATCTGTACAGCCGCCTGTGGGGCGAGGGCCTTAACCCTCACCGCAAAGGCAACAACATCTGGTGCGAATGCGGCAGCGGCAGCAGCACAGTGCTTCTGAACGCCCACATAGATACAGTTAAACCATGCGGCGGCTGGACGCTTAACCCCTTCGAACCCGTATTGGAAGGCGACAAGCTCTTCGGTCTTGGTTCCAATGACGATGGCGGCTCGCTAATCGCCCTTCTGGAGGCCTTCAAGGCACTTTCGCAGAAGCAGCTCCCCTACCGGCTTGTATTTTCCGCTACCGCGGAGGAAGAAGTTTCCGGCACCGGCGGACTGGAACAGCTGTTCCCGGAAATCGGCCCCATCGACTATGCAATAATCGGCGAGCCGACAGGCATGCAAATGGGAATTGCAGAACGCGGGCTGATGGTTCTGGACTGCACCGCAAAAGGCGTCGGCGGACATGCCGCCCACCCGGACTGCGCAGTCAACGCCATCTATAAAGCACTGGAAGACATAGAGATAATACGCAGCATCAAGTTCGACAAAGTCTCTCCCCTTCTGGGCCCCGTTGGTATAAACGTCACACAAATCAACGCCGGATCGGCACATAACGTAATTCCGGCCGAATGCTCCTTTGTTGTGGATGTCCGCAGCAACGGACTTTACTCCAACAAAGAGCTGCTGGAGGCCATAAGTGGCGCCGTAAGTTGCGAAGTCAAGGCCCGCTCTACCAGGCTTGAATCTTCCAACATCGCCCCCGAACACCCGCTGGTGCAGAAAGGCAAGGCGCTGGGACTGGAGACATTCGGATCCGCAACCCTTAGCAACTGCGCCATCTGCCCCTTCCCCGCCGTCAAAATGGGACCGGGAGACACCTGCCGCTCGCACAAAGCAGACGAATACATACTTCTGTCAGAGATATCGGCGGCCATCGACATTTACATTAAACTACTCACACCATGAGCAAACTCTGGGAAAAAGGCTGGGAACTGAACTCTGCCATAGAAAGATTTACCTTAGGAAAAGACAGGGAACTGGACCTTCTGCTTGCCCCGTACGACATTCAGGGCACTATGGCCCACGTAACCATGCTGTCCCATATTGGATATATTTCGAAGGACGAGCTTAACGTTCTTCTGCCAGCCCTTGAGAAGCTTCACACCCTGGCACAGGACGGAAAACTGGTCATCGAACCCGACATCGAGGACATCCATTCGCAGGTAGAATTGATGCTTACCCGCCAGCTTGGCGATATTGGCAAAAAAGTGCACATCGGCCGCTCACGCAACGACCAGGTAATGGTGGATATCAAACTGTTCACCCGCGCGTCCATAAAGAAAACCGCCGGCCTTGTGGCAGAGCTCTTCAATGAACTGCAGGAGGCTTCGGAGAAGTGGAAAAACGTGCTTCTGCCCGGCTACACCCACCTTCAGGTGGCTATGCCGTCAAGCTTCGGCCTGTGGCTTGGAGCTTACGCCGAGGCCCTTGCCGACGACCTTGCAATGCTTAAAACCGCCTTCGACATGGCCAACCGCAACCCGCTTGGCGCCGCCGCAGGATACGGTTCTTCCATCCCCATCGACAGGGAAGAAACCACCAAGCTACTTGGCTTCGAAGACCTTGACTACAACAGCGTTTACGCACTTCTGGGCAGAGGCAAGTTTGAAAAGACCGTTGCCTGGGCCTATGCCTCACTGGCCAACACCATCGGCCGTTTTGCCGCCGACTGCTGCCTTTATATGAGCCCCAACTTCGGCTTTATCTCCCTGCCGGCAGAGCTCACCACCGGTTCCAGCATTATGCCGCACAAAAAGAATCCGGACGTATTCGAGCTTGTAAGGGCCGGTTGCAACAAAGTTGCCAACACTCCGGACGTAATTGGCGCAATTATGGGCAACCTTCCTTCAGGATATTTCCGTGATACACAGATACTTAAGGAAGACTTCCTGCCAATGTTCGGCCGTATGGACGACATCCTTGGCATTACAGCCTTTGCAGTTGCCAACCTTAAGATTAACGAGGATATCTACAGCAATCCGCTATACCTGCCCTCCCTTAGCGTAGAGAGAGTGAATGCGCTTGCAGCGCAGGGCGTACCCTTCAGGGATGCCTACAAACAGGTTGGTCTGGAAGTGGCCGCCGGTACTTTCCAGGCAAAGGCCCCGGAAAGCGCAGCCGCCCTTGGTCACACTCACGCAGGCTCCATAGGCAACCTTTGCACCGCGCAGATTGCCGCCCGCTTCAATAAAACTCTGGAAGCCTTTCTTATATCTATACTGACAAAAGATTAATCGCAGCCCTGTAGGACTGCGATTTTTTATTACTTCACGATGATAGCATTTGGAACTATCCGCTGGCCGGAGTGATCAAAAACCTTATTGTCGTAAGGATGGTTCAAGACGCCCTGGCCACGGGTCCAGAGGGTTGATGAACCTCCGCCGTCAAGGTTTAGAGCCTCGTACAAGCCAAGGGCTTCACAAAGAACCGTAAGCTCTGAAATGCTCATACCATCGGCCTGTGAAGGGAAACGGCCGTCAACCACTATGAAATAAAGCCAGCCATCCTCTGTATAGCCAAGAATGCTGCGGGGATGCCTGCGGGCATAAAAACCGCGATAGGATTTGGAACCATCGTCCTTATAAAGAACCGGCTTGCCGTCTTCCAGCAGTATCGGCCCGGAAACGATGGCCTCCCGCCAGCCTTTTGCGGCAGCCGCATTGGTATTGGCATCAACGGAGACGATATCTATTTTCCTGCCCTTTTTGTCCTTGATCCTGAACATGGCATTGCAACGGTCCACCCCGTCTGCGTTACTGGTGCTGACGACCTTGCCCTCGTCCTTCACATAGGTCACGGGCATTAGCTGTTTGCTAAAATAACTGCCGTTGATGGCGGCCAGGGCCTGGTTTTTCTCTCCGAAGTCACTGGTTATCATAGCCGACGGGCCATCGGATTCTACCACTGAAACGGAATGCTCCCAAATGGGAATGCGGGCGATGGATATGCTCTGTGTGCTGCCAAAGACCTTTACCGATGCTGCCCCGTATTCCGCCTTGGTGCCGGCAATTGTCTGCCAGCCCCAGTCTGTGTTCCTAAGGATTGCAAGAGGCTCGGTGGTTATAACCTTTCGCTTTGAATCATCTACAATCGGCTGATAGTGGGCTTTGAAGTCTGACCACCTGTAATAGGGCCCGCTGACGGATGTGAGCGGCAGAGTGGCTTCCTTCTCATTTACAAGAACCTTTACAAGTACATCTCCGGCATCATTCCTGTAGAAAACAAGCTGCAGGGATGCACCCATGGGGATATTATAGCTGGGGTAAATTTCCAGGGCCTCTTCAAAGGAAGCCGTGGAGCGGCCGTAACCGTTTACGTCCAACACGGCCATAAGCGGAGCGATGCCGGAATCGTGCCCGAAGCGCAGCCTAAGCTGGGTGCTGCCGGATGCAATGTCCGCATCGGCGGCCTCTATAATCTGGTCAAGGGTGAAAGCCGCGTAATCCAGCACCAGGCTCTGCGAGCCCTCGTATCTTGCCACTGCAAGGAAGTATCCGGCCGATATCCCCTTCCAAATTTGAAGCAGTTCCTCTTTAGAGAAAACGTTGTCGAAGTACGCCTGGTCGTGGTCTATGCAACGGGTGCAGGTAACCACGCCATGAAGGTATTCGATAAACTTCTCCGGGCTTATCTTAAGGACATCGTTCAGTACGTCAGCAGAAGTGAAGAACCTCTCCGTGATTTCCTTCCAGGGAACGGTCTGCTCAAAGTATTCTTTGAGCTTTTCCTCTGCTTCCCTACCCGCTTTGAACCCGTCTTTGATCAGGTACGGGTTGGTAGAAAGGCTGGGCTGCAGCCACGGAGCATACTTCGCTGATGCATCGGCAGAAAAATCAATATCCTTGTCCAGGGCCTGCAGGCTTGAGAGGCAGGACCACATGCTCATTATCACCCTTGGCGATTCGGTAGACACCGCTTCTACATGGGTAGGCCCGTCAAAAACCTGCGGAAACCTTTGATACATGTGCATGCCGATACTTCTGTGCTGGTCCTTGCCGATGCCGGTCAGGTTGCCACGGCAATACCTTACTTTCTGATAGTATTTTTCAAATCGGGAGTATAGTGCCCTACCCTCTTCTGTCAGACAGCCGGCCTCGGCAGCCTTGGTCAGCCAGCCGTGAAGAGCATCGTACTCGCTGGTGCAATAACGTGCGCCATGTCTGCCGAAATGGCTGATATAGAAGGGTTTATAACCTTCGGGGGATGGGGTGAGCGCAGGCGCATCCTTGTAGTCATAAACGTAGAAGGAGCCTGCGGCTTTGTCGGGGTCCTGACTTATAGCATCAATGGGGCTCTGCGCAAAGCAGAGTCCCATAGCCATTAGAGTCAGAAAGCAAGATACTGATACTTTCTTCATTAATCCACTATTTCAAATCACTTCTGATGTAAATAGTATTGCCGGTAGCGCGAAGCTTGGTTCCGTTCCAGTCCCAGCGGTTCTCACTAACGTGGTTTACGATGTTCCTGGAGTTACCCTGGCCGTAAACCCACATTGCGGTTCCGCCGCCACCATCCATGTTCATGGCGCTGTAGCAGCCCATTCCCCTCATGAACTTAGCCAGAAGAGCAGACTGCATACCGATAGCCCTCTCATCAGCCGTGCTGCGGTCCCAGCGGCCATCAATGGCAACCTGAGTGACAGTCTTACCGTCCTTGGAAATACCAATTGCAGTGCGGGGATGAGTCTCTTTAAGGAAGTCTGCGGTGTTCTCCTCAGGATAAGACTGAATCTCACCTTCGTAAACCAGCAGCGGGCCGCCTACACCAATGGTCTTGTTAGGCAGTGATGCCGCATCAAAGTTATCCTTAACCTTTACAATGGCCGGAACATTATCGTCGATGGTAAGGGCGCAGTTGTAAACAAAGTACTCTGAAGGATCGTTCTCCCTGGCAATTCTCATAGTCTGACCGTCCACACGAACATAATGGCAGCAAGCCATAGGACCGTTGGTACCAACCAATGCATCCAGATACTCGCATTTCTGGTCCAGATCCATAAGGTTCTCGTCACTATAGTTGTAGTAGATGCCAATGCGATTGTGCTCGTTAAGAGTGGTGCGCAGAATGTTGATGTTGCGGATCTGGCCCTCCCACATACCGTGGAAAGTAGTCCACTCGACGCCCTCGCGGATGGTAACGGTTTTGGCACCTTCCAGAACGATGGTAGGAGTATCGTCCCAGGGCTTTTCCTCTTCTGTGAACTCCAGCATAACGGACCTGGACTCCTTACCCTTGATGGATACCCTGATCTTGACCTGATTCCTTTCAATGGTAGGAGCGATGAAGACGATCTTGGTCTCGGTGGCCTCTGTAACCTCAAGAGCCTTGGAGTCAAGACCAACGCCCATCAGGACCTCTACGTCAGTAATCTTGGAGCTGAAGTTGGTTCCGTTCAGCTGTACGGGTTTACCTGCGATGGCCTTGCCGCCATAGTCGGTTGTGATGCCCGTGATAACTGGCTCCGGCAGGTTGTCGGAGCCACTTTTCTTACTGCAAGAGATTGCAGCAATCGTAAGTACGGGCAGTATAATAAGTAATAAAGCTTTTTTCATATCAAACTATTATTTCAACTTAGGTTCATCTCCGCTGAGGTCCCAAATATCGGTACTCCAGCCAAGGGTAACAGCCTGTGAAGAAACAGTGCCTTCGGTGCCGTAGTAGTTGCCAGTAGTAGGAACGGCGTCAGCCGGGTAGCAGAATGCCCAGTTGGATACATTCCATGCGATGAAGCCGCTGCAGCTTACAGCTCCGCCATTGTTACCAAGCACGATACCGGAAGCTCCGGGCAGTGCGATGGCGCTGACGTCGGAAGTAGTGTAACCATTGACAATGGTAAGTATACCGGTATTGTTACGGCCTACGAAACCAGAGCTCCAACGACGGGCCTGGATAGCACCGGTAGCATAGCAGTTTTCGATAGATACGGTACCCTTTTCGATGTAACCGAGCAGTGCGCCTGCGCCGGCCTTGTTGTTGGTCTGAGGCAGGGTTACGCTACCGGTAGCATAGCTCTTGCTGATTGCAACTGATTCCTGGGTATCGACAACACCGATGAGGCCGCCGCCGAAGTGACCAAGACCGTCAACAGCAACAGTTGAGTAGCTGTTCTCTACTGAGCCGCCATGCATCTGGCCGATAAGACCGCCCACGCGTGAATAGCCGGTGCTTGCGTTGCTGCACTTACCGCTTGAATGGCAACCCTTTACGGTTGCGGTACCAATGTAGGCAACAAGACCACCTGCATAATAGTTGCTTGCTGTAACATTAGCCTCTGCAGAGCAGTTGATGAGCGTACCGGCGTCCATACGGCCGATGAAACCACCAACCTGCTGACCGCCGCTGACGGTACATTCAACATCTACGTTCTCAATAACACCGCCATACAGGTAGCCGATCAGACCGCCCAAACGGTTGTTGGTATTCTCTATTGAAGCATTCTTAACAGTTACGTTCTTTGCAACAAGGGAATTGGGCTGCTCTGCGATACCGGCTGCTCCGGCAAGTACGCCGCAGTCAGCGGTTGTAGCAGAAATGGTCGCACCGTCGATGGTAAGGTTCTGAACACTACCCTCCAGCTTAGCAAACAGAGGAGCGGTAAGGTTGCGGATTGTATGTCCGTCGCCGTCAAGGGCAGCTTTCTTACCCTCGCCGTTGATGGATTCCCACTCGATGCCGGTAAGGTCGATGTCACCTGCCAGCTTGAAGTAAACGGTCTCGCCTTCACGCAGCATGGCGCTGATCTTCATGAAAGCATTGACGTTATTGAGGATGTAAGGATCGTCCTGAGTACCCTCGCCCTCCTGGTCAGGAAGAAGCATCTTGAACAGGATGTAAGCGGCTTTGTCCTCGGGGGTTTCGTATGCTGCCATACCCTCAACCTTGTTTGCGACCAAGGGGAGAAGATAAATCTCTCCAGGGATACAGCCGGCGCCCTTAAGGGTGATGGATTCAAGGGATGAAACCTTGTTGTACCTGGGAAGAAGGAAGGGAGTTGCGGGAAGGTCATAGGCCTCGGCCGGAAGCAGCTGGTAGTCAGTACCATGAGCGGCATTGTACTTTGCCACAAGCTCTGCATTCGCTCCCAGGGTGACGATGAGGGCCTCCTCCGGACCGGGGTCCGAAGTAAGGTTAACCTCAAAGCTCTTTGACTGGCGCTTGGGGATCTCTATTACGTCCTCAGTGCCTTTCACTGAAACCCCAAGCGATGCAATCACAGAGGTCTTATCATCGCTCTTGTTACAAGACAAGGCAATGAATAATGTCAGTGTGGATAGAATTGAACAAACTATTCTTTTCATATCTATTGTACTTTTTTAATCAATTAGAACGAGAGACCGTCATTCCAGCCGGGGTTCTGGGTAAGAGCACCCTGGGTAAGGCTTCTGTCCTCTACGGGAATAGGATACAGGTAGTCCTTGCCGTCGTTCCATGTCCAGCCCTGACGGGTGGTCTTATGGAATTCGAGGCAACCGGAATTACCGTCGGAAAGGGTCACGTCAGAACCAATCTTAAGTGCAAGTGAAGCACTTCCGGCCGGGGCTGAAGCACCGCTGTACAGGGTAACATCGGCAATGCCGTCGGCGTTCAGGTCATAATTGCCGTCACCGGGGAAATACATTCCCAGAAGCTGGCTCTCGAAGGTGTGACCTTCTGCCCAACGGATTACGTCATAATAACGATAGCCTTCCTGAATGAGCTCGATTGTCCTTTCACGGCGGATCTCAAGAATTACACCAACGTTGGAAGAGTTCTTCTCTGCAACCTTGGGATAACCGGTCAACTGGTTAAGCAGATAGGGGTCAGGGTTGGCATTTGCCTCTGCAAGGTCAAGGTTAGGCATGCCCACGCGGTCGCGGAGCGGCTTGATTGACCTGTCGATGTCGGTCTGGGTAATGGTTCCAAGCTCGGCCTTAGCCTCGGCGTAAGCCAGATAAACCTCTGCTGCACGGAAGAGTACGAGGTCGCAGTATGACTGCTGATAGGTATCGTCCTCAGGGCCCATGAAGTACTTGATAGGAGCGTATCCAGTCACTGAATTATTGATATTGGGAGCTGTCTGGATGTCAGTTCCGAGCCTGCAGTAACCGGGAGTCCTGATGCTCTGGGCAAGACGGGGATCGCGGTTTTTGGTCTCTTCTACGAACTGCATGGTCTCCCAGCCGGCTTTGTCGGTAAAGCGGGAGCCGTCCTTCATCAGATAGCTGGCCACAATCTTACGGGTAAGACCAACGCGGCCAAGGGTAGAGCTTACATAAGCAGCATTTGCACTGTGGGTAACGCCAAACTCGATGCTGTAGTTCCTGGCAAGGATGATCTCCTTGTTGGTACCCTCAGATACTCTGTACTTGGTAAAGAGGCCGATATAGCTTTTAGCAGTACTCTCTGATGCATAGATTGAATATCCGCTTGAGGTGATGAACTCATCTGCAGCAGCTGCAGCCTGCTCAAGATAGAATTTGTAATCTTTTGCATCGGCAGGAAGATTCTGAAGAGTAACGTCACCGGCATGGTACTTACGATAGGTACCCTCGAACAGGCAGAAACGAGCCTTAAGGGCAAGTGCAGTCCATTTTGTAACACGGTAATCGGAATGCTCTGCAGGCAGGTTGGCGATAGCGAAGTCGATATCCTCAATCATGTTCTGCATTACATAATCACGGCTGTCGCGAGGCTTGTAAAGGTCTGCATCGTCAGAGCCAAGAGTATGGTCGTACCACGGAACGTCGCCGAACATTTTTACTTTCTCGAAGTAGAAATATGCACGGAAGAAGCGGGCAAGGCCGTTGTACTGGTTCCTGAGTTTCTCGTCTTTGCAGTTGTCGGAATACTCAAGGAAGGTGTTGATCTTGCGCAGGTTGCCCCAAGACCAGCCGCTGTCGCCGGAATTGATGGTTCTGCCGCCCCAGAGAGCCTGGTGAAGATCTGTACCAATAACAGCATCGCTGCTCTCTGAGTACAGGTCGCTGGCACCGGGGAACATGGTATAGAATGAATTGGTGTAAGTCTGCATCTCGGTCTCCGTAGACAGGAAGGTCTCCGGTGACAGCTTATCCAGCGGGAACTTGTCCAGTGTCTTCTCACAGGAAGCGAGAAGAAGTGAAGCGCTAAGCAGGACGCCAATATACTTTATGCTGGTTTTCATATCTTTAGTCATTAGAAGTTTATATCAACGCCGAACATGAACGTCTTCTGCCAAGGATAGATAGGATATTTGTCCTTAGTCTTGGCGGCTGCTTCCGGATCGATGTAGTCGCAGTGCAGGCCGGGAGCCCAGTATGCGAGGTTTTCACCGGAGAAGTAGAGGCGTACGGAATCTATACAGAGTTTTCTGGTAAGATTCTGCGGAATAGTATAACCTACAGTCAGGTTCTTAAGACGGCAGTAACCAAGGTTCTGGAGGTATCTGTCGTTGACTGTACCAAGCTCACGTCCATCCTTCATGGCTACGTATGCACGGGGACGCGGGAAGTATGCATCAGGATTGTCCTCTGTCCAGTACTTCTTGTGGAAGTCCTTCTGGATCCATGAAGAGAACGGACGGGCATAAAGACCCCAGAAGTAGCGTGCATCGCTGCTAGGGTACCAGTCCTGACGGCCAACGCCCTGGAAGAATACAGAGAAATCCAAGCCGTTCCAGTTGAAGGCGAAGGTAAAGCCGTACTGGTAACGAGGCTGAGAGTTACCGATCACCTTGCGGTCGCCGGGGTTGTCAAGAGTATTGCTGCCCTTTCCAATCACACCGTCACCATCAAGGTCAAGGTATTTAAGGTCACCAGCCCTGAGGCCGTGCTCGTCACCTGCGGAAGAATAGATGATAGAGCAAACTGAAGACTGGTCTACAGGATAGGTCTTAGCTTCTTCGTCAGTACGGAACAGACCACCGGTGGTGTATCCCCAAATCTCGCCGTAACGCATGCCCTCATAATAGGTAGAGAGGTCGTTGGTAGGGTTATCGAACTTGGTGATGTGGCCAATATAGTCGTTGAAGGTAGCGGTTGCGCTGTACTCGAACGGACGGCCAAAGAGGTTGAAGTTGTTCCTGTAAGTAAGGGAGAGCTCATAACCTTTGGTACGGAGGTCTGCATTGTTAGTCTTAGGAGCGGATGCACCGTAAACTGAAGGCAGAGCCTTACCGGTGGTAAGCATGTTCTTGGTATCACGGATGTAAGCCTCGCCGGTGAACATAATCTTGCCGTCCAGGAAGGAGAGGTCAAGACCAAGGTTCTTCTGCTGAACGGTCTCCCAAGTAAGGTCTGATGCTACAGGGTTGCCGTAAGTTGCGATAGAAGACTTGTTGGCGCCGAACAGATAGCTCTGGGTTCCAAGGGTAATGGAACGGATATAGTCATAATAACCAACCTGCTGGTTACCAAGGCTACCATAAGAGAAACGGATCTTAAGGTCGTTCCACCAATCCTTCAAAGGACGGAAGAACTCTTCCTGTGAAACTCTCCAACCGATAGATGCTGAAGGGAAGAAGCCATAACGCTGACCGGTCTTGAAACGTGAAGTACCGTCGTAACGACCGCTGATCTCTACCAGATATTTGCCCTGATAGTCGTAGTTGATACGGCCGAAGAAGCCGAGCAGTGCGTATTCTGACTGACCGCCACCGGTCTCGGTGCGTTTAACGCCGTTCTCGTCGCCGCTCACCAGGTTCTGGTCGTTAAGTTCCTGTGAGAGAAGGTCATAGCCAGCTGCGGTAAGTTTCTTGTGATAATAAGTCTCGTAGTTGGTACCGGCCATCACCTTAATGTTGTGAGACTCGTTGAAAGTGTCGGTATATGTTGCATACAGGTTCAATGAATGAAGCTCGATGCTCTGGGTAGATTCGGACAGTTTGTCCTCATTGTCACCGGTAGTAAGGAGTTCAGTCTGCATAGGAATCTTGGATGCGAAGACGCCGTTCACTCTACGGTTCATTGTTGAACCATTGTTCTGGGAATAAGTATAGTTTCCCTTGATCTCAAGTTGTTTGATAGGCTTGAGGGTCAGTTCGGTCGTATTGGTAAAGTTGCTTACCCTTTCCTTATTCTTGAAGTTCTTGTTGGCGATGTTGCCGGAGATTGACTGGCCGCCGCCACCGGAATCGGTCTGATACAGATAGTTGCCGTCCGGGGTCTGGGGAACCAGGAAGGGGAAGAAGCCGGCAGTGAGTTTGTAGAACGTATCGTTCTGGTCTGCAAGGCCGGGATATGTGTAAGTTGATGAATAGTATGCGGTATTGTTGCTGATATTCAGCACAGGATTTACATCAAAAGAGAAGCGGGCGCGAAGGTTGTATTTATTATAGACATCGGGATTGATGCGGAAAAGGCCCTGCTCTTTGTTGTAATTACCTGAGAGGAAATATTTTACACCTTTAGTGCTGCCACTGAAGGAGATATCGTGATTCTGGATAGGCTTACGGTCGTTGAAGAAGTAATGCCACCAGTCGGTATTTGCATAATATTTATAAGTATTGCGGCCCTGGCTCTGGTCGATGATGACCCAGGGTCTGTCGGGGTTCTCTTTCTTGTCGTTGCGACGAAGCCAGAGCTCCTCCATGTCGTCCTCGTTGTAGTATATCTGCTGGTTGCCGTTGTAAGCCTTCATGAAAAGGTTGGCAAGATATACTGAATAGTATCCGCGTGTCTCCCAATCTGTTGAAGTGGTGGGAGATGAGAAGCCGAAGCGGCTGCTGTAACGTACTTTTGCATGGTCGTCGCTGTCGCCGCCGGATTTTGTGGTAACCAACACAACTCCGAATGCGGCCTTTGCTCCGTAAACTGCTGCGGAAGAGGCGTCCTTAAGTACTGATATGCTTTCTACATCGTTGGGGTTCACCCTTTCAAGGGAACCAACCACACCGTCGACAAGAACAAGCGGGGAACCTGAGTTGATAGAGTTCCAACCACGGATGTTAATGGATACGCTTTCGCCGGGACGTCCGGAAGGACTGGTAACGGTAAGGCCGGGCACTGTACCCTGAAGGATGTTACCAAGGTTGGCCTGAGTACGGTTCTGGATAGATTTTGAAGATACGACAGAAACGGCGCCAGTCAGGTTTTCCTTCTTCTGAACACCGTATCCCACAACCACCGCATCTTCAAGAAAAAGAGCGTCTTCCTCTATTTCCAGGTTAATGACGCGACGGTTTTCTACTGCTACTTCTACGGTCTTGTATCCCATGGAAGAGAATACCAGAACAGCATTACCGGGAACGGTGATGGTATAACGGCCATCAGCTCCTGTTACGGTTCCCTGAGAGGTCCCTTTCAGTAATACTCCCACACCGATAGCCGGATCACCTTTGGTGTCCACAACCGTACCGCTTACGGTAACAGTCGGCTTCTGCGGTGCTTGTTTGGTCTTTACTATGACATGTGTGCCGCGGATGGTGCTGGTATAACCAAGCTTATCCAGAACGGCGTCAAGCAAAGCCTTTACGGTAACCTTCCCTGCAGGGACTGTCACCTTCTGGGTTACATCTACTTCCTGGGCGTCATAATCTACTGACAACCCAGCCTGGGACTCGATTTCTTTGAAAACCTGTCCCAATGCTGACTCCCCTCCCTGCATGGTCACTTGCTGCGTCTGTGCATACAAGGATCCGCACAAGAAAAGGCAGAACAACGTTGCAAAAATGATTTTCTTCATACCTAAGTAATTGTGTTAAACTTTGGGTTACACAATAAAGTAAGCGCGCCCCCAAAGGACACACAAATAAAACGATAAAATTTTTTGACGCGTCAAAGGCGATTTTTCTAGAAATGGAAGTAAACCCTTTCTCCCTCTATCCTATATCTTGAACCAGGCAACAGAAGGGTCAGGACGCCAAGGGCGTCTTCAAGGGTCTCGTCCGGCACAAAACGCACGTTCAGGGCATTCTTCTTCAGGTTTTCTGAATTGTAGCTGATAGATACGTTGAAGCGCCTTTCAAGTGCGGATGCGACCTCGGGGAAGGATGCATTGTTGAAGGTAAGATAGCCGTTCTGCCAGCTCATTACCCTTTCTGCATCAACCATCGCAAGGAAGACATTCTTGCGGGATGGAGTATAAACCAACTGCATGCCGGGATCAAGAATGTATGACTTCCCTTCCCCTGAATGGACATCCACCTTTACCTTTCCCTCCTTCAGGGTTGTACGTACATCACGATCCCCAACAAAGGACTGTACGCAGAACGATGTTCCAAGTGCCTGGACATCCATATAAGAGGTCTTGACGATGAAAGGCCTGTCAGGGTCTTTGGCAACGTCGAAGTTACCCTCGCCGGTCAGATAGACAATACGGCTGCCGTTTTTGAAAGAGGCCGGATATAAAAGAGTGGAACCGGAATTCAGATGAACCATCGTTCCGTCTTCCAGTTTGATGGACGACATCTGGCCATAGGCTGCCACAAGGTTGCGGGTGCTGTCCAAAGGAGAGACGGCATACTCGTTGCGCGTAAGCAGGAAGGTCGCAGATACAACTGCAACCAGCGATGCGGCAATGGCTACGGCATAGGCAAAGGTCCTCCTGCGCCGGCTTCGGGCCTCAGCGACCTCTATCCTCTTTCCAAGACGCAGAAGTTCCATGAAAGTGCGGGAATTGACCTCTCCGCCACTCTCATTCCATACTTCCTCTATGTTAGTTTTTTTATCCATCTTTATCGTAATGTAATTCTAAAGGCCTGTAACACACAAAATGACTATAAACTTAACCAGTTTCCTTAGTGTGTCAAGGACGTTTGTTATGTGGTTTTCTACTGTTCTCTTGTTAATTCCCAGTTCCTGGGCGATCTCGTCATTGGACTTCCCTTTAAAGCGGCTCAGGATGAACACTTTGCGGCGTTTCTGCGGCATTCGCTCTAGGGTTTTGCGTATAATGGTTTCAGTTTCAGATGCTTCTATGACAGCCTCGCCGGAGGGGGTGCTTTCGCTGCCGGTCACCTCGGCGTCGCGGGTGAATTTGGTTTTTACAGCGTTCTTGTCAAAATGATTGTAGGCCTTGAACCTGGCCATCTGGAAGATGTAGGCAGAGAAAGAATTGACCTCGGAAAACTTCTTACGGGACATCCATATATCAAAGAACACATCCTGCGCGTAGTCGTATGCGGTTTCTTCGTCCCCGCCTAAAATGCGGTTGAAGAAGTCCACAAGACGCGGATGCCACTCCAGAAACAGCCATTCAAACGCCTGCCTGCTACCGTTGGAGAGTTCCCTAAGACATATTTTCTCGTCTTCCCGTGTCATTTACAGTTTTCCTTGCTCTCCCAAATGTGAATCTTTGAAACCCAGGAAGTATAGTACTCCGTCAAGGCCTATAGTACTAAGGCTCTGACGTGCACTTTCTTTAACTCGCGGCTTGGCGTGGAAGGCAATTCCAAGGCCGGCCTCCATAAGCATCGGCAGGTCGTTGGCACCGTCGCCTACCGCAATTGTCTGGGCCAGATTGACCTTCTCTGTCATTGCAATAAGCTTCAGGAGGTCGGCTTTACGGCGGCCGTCGACGATTTCGCCCACATAGCGGCCGGTAAGCTTGCCATCCTCCCCTACCTCAAGTTCGTTGGCATAAACGTAATCTATTCCGTACTTGCGCTGCAGATACTCTCCAAAGAAAGTGAAACCACCGCTAAGTATTGCAATCTTGTAGCCGCAGGTCTTAAGCACGCTCATAAGGCGGTCCGTACCCTCCGTAATTGGCAGATTCTCAGCTATTTCCCTCATTACGGACACATCCAGTCCCTTAAGCAGAGCAACACGCTGGGTAAAGCTTTCGCGGAAGTCGATTTCTCCGCGCATAGCGCGCTCGGTAATGGCAGCCACCTTGTCGTAAACCCCGTGGCGGCGGGCCAGCTCGTCAATGCATTCGGCCTGAATAAGGGTAGAATCCATATCAAAGCAGATCAGCCTGCGCATGCGGCGGTACATATCGTCCTTCTGGAAAGAGAAGTCCATGCCCGAATCGGCCGACAGCGTCATCAGTTCCTTTTGGAAAGCGGCCTTATTTTCCAGCGTTCCGCGGATAGAAAACTCCACACACGCGCGCACATTGCGCTCCGGGTGCTTGATGCTCATTCGGCCTGTCAGTCGTTTGATGGCATCGATATTCAACTGATGGCGGGAAATTATCTCCGTTGCAGCCTCTATCTGCTTGGCACTCAGGCTTCTGCCGATGGCGGTAAGGATGTAGCGGTTCTTGCCCTGACGGCCTGCCCAGCCCTCATAATCGTCGTCTGAAATGGGTTCGAAGCCGATGTTTACCCCAAGCTCCGTGGTCTTGAACAGCAACTCTTTCATTACCTGTCCTGAAAGGTTATCATCGATACGGATCAGTATGCCCAGGGACAGGGTGCTGTGAATGTCGGCCTGACCGATGTCCAGAATCTGGGCATCGTACTTTGCAAGAATGGCCATTACTTCTGCCGTAAGACCTATCCTATCCTTGCCGGCAATCCTTATAAGTATTTGTTCCTTAGTTGGTTCCATAGTTCAAAATTGTTCGTTTCAGGTAGTCGCGTCGCGTAATTATAAAGAACAGGGCGCCCACAATATGGATGGCTGCCACTGCCCAGAAGGCAAAACTGAAATTGATATTTTCTGCAAGCGAGCCTCCAAGCACAATGCCTACTCCGACCCCCAGGTCCCATGCCGTCAGGAGGGTTGAGTTGGCAGTGCCACGCTCGTCTTTGTTAGCTACATTGATAATCATATTCTGGAAGGCGGGCCAGAAATGGCCGTTACCCCAACCGATGAGCAGCGGCGCCCCGTAATAGCCAATTTCATTGGGGCAGGCCACAAATAGCAGGTAGCCGATGGTAGAAAAAACCACGCCCTGGCCAACATTGGCCACTATTTTCCCTTGCCTTAGCGACCTTACGCCTGTAAGGCGGGACATAATCAGGCCCAGGGCCAGAAGCAGGAAGAATACACCTGTTCCGCCGGTCATGCCCATCTCTTCCTTGCTGTAAATTGCAAGATAGTTGCTAAGAACGCCGTAGCAAATGCCAAAGATAGAAATGTTCACTCCTATCGCCCAGCCCTTCAACAGGAAGAATCGGTCCAACGACAGGGCCTTTTTGTTATTGATAAGCTGGCGGCTCTTAACCTTAATGGTGCTGTCGGCCCAAAAGCCTAGGCCTGCAACCGCGAAGGCAATAATGAACAATATGTCAAAATTGCCGGTCCACTGATATACCAGCAGGCCGACAGAGGGAGCGATTGCCGTCGCTACATTGTTGCTAAGTCCGTAATAGCCAATTCCTTCCGTCCTTCGGGACGATGGCAGTACGTCTATCGCCATGGTGCTGTTTGCTACCGATGCCGCCCCAAAGGGGCCTCCGTGCAGGGTTCGGACAATTGCAAAAAGGACGATGCTTCCGGCAACCAGATAGCCGCCAAAGAAGACAAAATACAGGCAAAGGCTTATCAGCAGCACCCTTTTGCGGGGGAAACTGTCCGCCAGGAAGCCGCTGAAGGGGCGTACAAGCAGGGCCGTAATGGCATAGCCGGACAGTACCAGGCCTATGAGTTCCTTACCGGCGCCAAAGTGCTCGCTAAGGTAAAGCGGCAGCAGCGGTGCCAGAAGGTAGAAGGCGAAGCTCATGCTAAAGTTCGCCGTCATCACCTTCCAGTAATTGGAATTCCAAAGCTTGTCCTGTCCTGTCTGCTCCATTAAAAGTTCTTGAATGCTGTCCAGTCCGAACTGTTCTCGCAGGCATTCTGCAGCGCCTCCGGCAAATTCGCAAAGAAGTTAAATCCCGTCCACGCCTCAATCTGGTCCACGGTGGTGGTGTAAGCCTGGTAAGCGGTAGTGCTAGATCTTAAGTCATCCCTATGCTCAAGCCAGAAACCCACAGCTTTAGCATTGTTGATGCTGCTACCATTCCATTTAACCTTAAGGAGAACTTTCCAATAATAGTTAGGAACCTGAAGACTTGGTCTTCCACCTGTAGGATAGATGGTTTTGATCTCTTTCGACTCTCCTTTCTTGCGGAATGCCGCACCCGTTACAACATAAACGGTGTCACCAGCATGGACAGCGGAACGCACAGCAGATTCAAGATCCATCCAAATACCACCGTTGAAGTTATTCTGCAACTGAGGAGTAATATTGGTAGGATAATATGTCTGTTCCTGCATAGCGGCCACATTGTTACGGTCTGCATTGGGAATCTGGTGACCACGAGCATAATAATTCGTCTGTACTTGCCCATCATATACATTGACAACATATCCACTAGAAAGACTAAACTGTTTGTCCTTAGGAACTTTAGGGTCGAATACTCCCCACTGGTCTTCACGGCCGCTACCTAAATGATCGCTGCACAAAGGGTATGCTACCCAATAGGAAGTATACAGCTCGGGGTCATAAAGCATGGTATAATTACGTTGCTCGCGACCACCCATTTCGGCCTTATGGGTTATCCAATACAAGTCAGACAATGATGACGTAGTAGTTCCGGCCATACCTGCAATTGTATAAGAAGGAAGTTCCAACCAGCCCGCAGCACTATAATCTCGTGCTACTGTTTCGAAAGAATGAACGCGGCCCAGGAACTCCTCGTAAGTATTGGTCTCAGTATTCAACCATAGTATGTAAGCCCTATAGTAATACTTTGTTAGCTCATGTGGGAGACTTCCCAAATCACAAGAGAAGTTGCCACTGGTAGCAGCGGTTCCGTCGGTGGTAACCACCTGTGACGGATTAGCAAGTGACTCCAACGCATCCTTGTCGGTATCCCAGTAAAAACCGGCCTCATATATTCCGCCAGGAGCAGAGGTAAATGATCCAGACAATGTGGCACCAGCATAAGTTACTGCCGAAGCCTCTCCCGTTGTAACGAACGGCTTGGGGACTCCACCCTCCCAAGAAATGCGAATCTCAGGAACATCAACAGCATATTGCTGAGAGCGAATACCAACATAAGCATAATCAGAGTTCAATGTAACTGTTCCCGTAAATTCTGAATTAGCCGGTGTGGTTACAGAACCGATATAATCCCCTTTTGTGGCATCATCAAATAAGTCATTAGGACTGGTATAGGGCGTATTCTTAGCGTAAACATCTACCGTTCTGGAATATGAAGCTGAGCTTATAGCTGTGATAGTCACTGATTTTGCAATACCACCTGAAGCCGTTGTAATAATACCACTGTAATATGTTTTTGTATAATCGATATCGGTACGAAGGCCTATTTCTCCTCCCGGAGATCTGGTCGCAGAGAAACCTGCATAAACGGCATCCGTAGCCGTGCCTTTTTTACCTGACCAATTAGCATAAGAGGTCGAGCCTACCCCGGTAAACGCAGAATTAATAACATCTGTGCGAATGTTGTCCACTCCGCCGGTTTCGCGAAGGTCAATTCCAAAGCTGGTGAGCTTGCTGTTCTGGAACGGAAGCTGGCGGCCAAAGGTGTTCAGGTAAAGAGTCTTGGTATAGGTTTTCTTGTCCGTGGTGACGCTGACCGTGAAGTTATTGGTAAGGGTCACTTCTGCCAGGCGGAACCAAACGACAACCTCGCCGGTGAAGGCAGTGGCGCTCGCCGGAGTAAGGGTGATGGACTTGAAGCCCTCTGCCATGGCATCGGAAAGCTCGCCGGTGGCAGGATTCAGCTCAAACTTACCGGCAATATCGACATCCGTAGTAGAGAATATAATCTTCTGGATAGTTTCGGTTGTCGTTGGGGCCTTTATGGTCATGCGGGCCGTGCCGCCAAGGCGGACAAAACGTGCATTGATGTTATCAGGACGAGTGCTCTCTGAATGTATATGTTCAGAAATCAATACATCGGCTGCCGGATCAAAGCTGTTTGCAACAAAGGTCTGGGTTGCAGGCAGGCTAACCAAATACTTGGTACTCTCCAGAGAAAGGGCCGCTGCCGGATACACAAAAGTGTAATCGTATGGAGCGGAAGGGCTGCCGCTGAAGGCGAACTGGAACTGGGCCGTTGCGCCTCCGGATGCAAGAGGAGTGGATTCCGTCCTGCCCTGGACAGTTCCGTTGCCTACTTCGTAAACAGCCAGTTTATCCCCGGCTTGCCACTGGACACCGTATTTTCCACCGCCGATGTCGTCGATAATTGTTTTTGTAGAGGGGTCTCCGGTAGAAACCACCATCCGGAATGCGTCTTCGTTAATGGGATTGACTTCTTCCTCGCTCTTGGAGCAGGAGGCCAGCATCGCAACTGCAGCTATGCCCAGACCTATTATTCTGAATAAGTTCTTTTTCATAAGGCCGCAGTTTAGAAGTCTGTAGTAATATCTATGATTGTGTCGTCGCCGAAACCGTCGCCGGCCTGACCGGGATTCCCGAAGTTGCTTAAATCAAGTACATTCTGGCGCAGGTAAAGCATGACAAGCTCAGTCTCCGGCGCCTTGTATGGCTGAAATTTCATAATTTGTGTAAAATACTACTAATTAATGCGAATTAACGAATTTCCATGGATTTATCCAAATTCACCTTTTATTATTCCACGCGAAAAACCAACTATGTTTGTAATTGTTTGCAAAATTAGATTATTTTGTCAACAGATTAACACATAACCTTTAACATTTTGAGGACTTATACGTCATGATATCGGATTGCATGACAAGATCCGGTAGATAATAATTGTATTATGAAAAAATTACTCATTTTCCTTAGCCTGGCTGTTGCCCTGTCATCCTGTGCAGGAACGCCCAAAAAGAACGAAACCAACGAAGCCCTGAACAAAGCCATCAGCGAGTGCAGGCAGTATAAAGGAGCAAAGGTTATAGAGTTTGGTACGGCCATGGCCGATTTTATTAAAGGGGTCATAGGTCTTGCCGGCGCCGAGGACGACGATGCCAAGGAGGCTCTTGACGTGATGAAGGACATTTCAGGCTTCACCGTACTGGCCTATGCCGACTGCTCCGACGAAGACAAGAAAGCCATCAACGCCAAACTGGGCACCATTCTTGACAATGCAGAGGTTCTGATGGAAGCCGCCGATGACGGAAAGAAGGTTCAGGTCTTTGGTACATGCAATGAGAATAATCCCGACATCGTACATGACGTTATCATTTATGTCAAGTCTGAATGCGCGTTGGTTTGCATGTTCGGATCAATCAGCGTGGAATCTCTGGACAAGATTGTAAAATGACGGAACAACAGTTTCATAAGGAATACCTATCGCTGTCCGATACTCTGTACAAGATAGCATATTATATGCTTGAATCTGAAGCAGAGGCAGAGGACGCGGTACAGGAAGTCTTTCTGAAACTCTGGGAATCACGCGACGCCCTGGACGGCATAAGCTACCCAAAGGCCTACTGCATAAGGATGCTCAAAAACCATTGCATAGACCGCATCCGCAAAGCGCAGCATCTGGCATTCCCTGAAGAGCTTCCGGAGCCGGAACCGATTCATCCCGGCGACGAAGCTCTGGACGCAAAGAAGCGCCTGAACAATATCCTGGAAGCCGCCAAGGCCCTTCCGGAGCGGCATCGGCAAGTTTTGGTACTCCGCACAATAGAAGGTTTATCTTACGAAGAGATATCAGAGCGGACGGGAATTAATTATTTAACTCTTCGTGTTATGCTTTCGCAGACACGAGCAAAACTTAAAAAAGCATGAAACGCCTGGAAGATTTAGAAATGATGGAGCCTGAGCAGCTTGAAGAAGCTGCCCTCCGGGAAAATATCAAAGTCCCGGCAGGCCTGGAAGAGCGCATCAAGGCAAACCTGGCCGCCTCTTCCATCGCCAAAGAGGCCCGGCCGCATAAGACAAAGACAGTCCGACGGATCTCTTACACGGCTCTTGCCGCAGCGGCAGCTGCTGCCGTCCTGCTGGTTCTTCCCAGGCTTGGAGAGCCTGAGCTCGAGGATACATTCGACGACCCCTATCTTGCATATGCACAGGTAGAAAAGGCATTTGAGACAATATCGGACAAGATGTCCGCCGGTGTAAACAAGGCAGAGGAAGCCAATTACACAATAGCCAGGCCCATAGAGATAATGAAGAAAATTACTGAACGATGAAACGCATAATTATACTTGCAGCACTGCTGCTCAGCTTTATAAACGCGTCAGCCCAAAGTGGCAAGGCTATTTATCAGAAGTACTCTGAGTCAGAGGGAGTATGTGCCGTTTACATTTCTTCTGCAATGTTCCGTATGATTGGCAGTATTCCTGACCTTAAGGTAAACAAGTCGGACGTAAATCTTAATCCGATTATCCAGACGCTTACAGGCCTTTACATACTGAATAGCGAGAGCGAGTCCATCCGCACGGCCCTCAAGACCGACGTTGAACGCTTCGTAGCCTCCGGAAAGTATGAGCTTCTCATGGAGGTTAAGGAGAACAAAAAGATTATGAGGATGTACACTGCCGGCACCGATGATATAGTAGATAGCTTCGTAATGCTGGCGGTAGAGTCCGGAGAGATTGACTTTATTTGCCTGGACGGCAAAATGAAACGGGAAGATCTGGAAAAGGCTTTGGCCAATAAGATTAAGAAGTAAGTTCACTTCAAAAAAAAGTCGCCTACCGAAGACCGGCAGGCGACTTAATTAACCCTTTGTGCAAAACGGACTATATACTACTCTGCATTACATCCCCAAACAACAAAACGTTTAGTAGTTGATGTTGTAAATGTCAACTCTGTTTCAGCATTAATATCAGAAAGTTCTATCACAAAATAGAAATCTTTAGCTTCTCCCGCAAGAGTAAACGGTGAATTATTTGAAATTCCATTGTCTGCGGTTAACGAGATAGAAGTGGGTGAAACGGTTGCACCAGTGATATTCAATGACAATCCATTTACACCCTTCCATGCTGCAGCATGCAGATGTAGCTTCTTAGTTCCAGAAGGAACTGTTATTTTCATATCACCACCTTTTGAGCTAGTGCCAACCTTTATAGCATCACATCCATTAACTTTTGCACTAGATCCATTTGTTCCTGCTGTTAACGTGACATTACTTGTTTCTACCTTTGAATAGTCGGTTCCACCACCGCCGCCGGCACCCAGCTGGCTGACCTTAATGTCTTTGCCGGCCTCGAGGCCGTCCTTGGCAAGCTTAACGGTGATCTTACCGTTACGGGCAGAACCGGTATTGGCAGCAACTGTGTAGGTGATGGTTGAACCGTCGATAGAAGCTGCGGTAACAACGGTACCGTCGGGTGTTACAGATGCTGTCCAACCAGTGTTATTGGTAAGGGTTACTGTTGTGGTTGCATTGGTAACGCCGGCAGCAGCTACATCCTTGATATCAGTAACAGTAATAGCAGGACCAGGGGTAGTTACAGTGATGTCTTCGTTCTTCCAAACCTTTATTTCCTCTGTTGTGCTATACTTGGTAACAGTACCAACAGCGGTGATAACGTCGCCAACATTGTTGGTGGCATTGCCTGCATTGTTGTAAACAACGTATGTCTTCTCACCTTCCTTAACAGTAATATTCTTGCCGCTTACACCGGTAACAAGCAGATCTACAGCCTTAACATAAGCATTCTGATACTTGGCATAATCTGCGGTAAGATCAGCGATGGTAACAACCTCGGGTTTAACCTCGGCCCCATCGCCGGTAAAGGTTGCATCCATAGCGGTAAGCTCTGAATACAAGCTGTTGTAAAGCACAACCTTAACATTAACCTCACCGGTGAATGTCTGGCCCTGCTTCAGGCCATGGCTGCTCTTGTAATACATGATAGAAGCTGTTCCATCGGTAATGATGGCGGTATTGGCTGCAGGAACGAATGAAACTACAGCATTATTGAAGTAGCCCTTAACCTCAGCTGCAGTAGCGGTAGCCATGGCGTTCAGCTCTGCTATGGTCTCGAAGTCAAGACCCTTCTTCTGGGTAACGGTAATGGTCTGTTTAAGCTCGCCTGCAGTGAAGTCGATATGACCTGTACGGGTAACGCCGGTATTGGCAGCTACGTTAAAACTGAAGGTCTTGTTCGCCATTGCCTTAGTCTCGGGAACAGCGGTGATCCAGTCTACGTCGGGAGTTGCGGTAACCTCAACATTGGTAGTAATAACAACGTCCAGAGTGCCCTCTGTAGCCTCTACGGTAGGATCTGTGGTAACCAGAACGATGTCGTCCTTACCGGCCTGAGTAAGCCTTACGGTAACATCCTCCAGACCTTCTGCCTTGAAGATGATATCAACGGCACGGTCCTCGTTGGAAGTATTTTCAACTACGTTGAACTTGTTCTCTGCAGAACCCTTGGTAATCCAGTCGATGGCAGCAAGCTTGGTAGCTACAATCTCTGAAGTATAAGCTACGTTAGCAGCCACGTTGATGGTGATTTCACCAGCCTTTGCATCTACGCTGTATTCGGTCTTTTCGGGCTTAAGAGAAGGATTTGCGTTGATGGTTACGGTCTTTACGAATGAGCTTCCCTTGCTTCCGGTAAGGATGAAGAGAACCTTGCCCTTTACAGCCGGATCAGGTGCGGTTACGGCAATGGTACCGCTGGTCTCGTTGGTAGGAGTAACAACTACCTTGTAGCCATTGTTTTCGAAGGTATCGAACTCAACGGTCTCGTCATCCGGACCGGAGATGGTATAATCTACGGTTGCGGTAGCGCCGGACATGATGGACTGGATCATAGTCTCATCGAACAGAAGCTGAAGCTTCTTTACAACCGGAACGACGGGGATGGTGATGGTGCTGTCATCCTGGAAGGTAAAGATTACATTCTTGCCTTCGTCGTCAAGTTTGACGTTCTTGAAAAGGGAATCGCCCACAACGGTAGCGTCACCGGCCTCTGTCCAGGTTGTGCCGCCATCTACGGAAACATACCACTTCTTGTCCTGAATCTTAACCTGCGGAGTGATACCTGCCTCGCCCTGCTCTCCCTGGTCGCCGGTGGTGCGAATCTTATTGCCGCTGCCATCTGTCAGCCATTCGCCGTTAAGGGTCCAATAGTAATTGCCGTCCGTGTCTTTCTTTACACCGATGACAGGAGTATTGCCGTCGGTACCGTTAGAAACGGTGTAGGTCTTGCCGTCAGAGAATGCCAGCACGATGCCTTTACCGTCTGCGGTAGGAGTCACACTGTTAACGTAAACCTTGGCCTGCAGCTCTGCAACGATGCCCTGAAGGTTTACAAGGTCTGTGTTGATGGTTTTTTCCAGGGCCAGGAGCCTGTTCTCATGGTTGTTCAGTTCTTTCCAAACCTCGGAGTCGTCGTAACGGCAACCGGTGACCAGAACGGCCAGAGGAAGGAACATCAAAAGAAATTTTTTCATGTCTGTTATTATTTTGTGTTTATTGTTTCCGTATTTTGCAAATGTACTATTTAAATCGTTAAAATCAAAGGGAATTCAATACGGAAAGACGGCCGTCTGCAATAATTTTAAGAACCAGCTCGCCAAACAGGGTGTTCTGCCATGCGAACCACTCGCGGGTAAAGTTGGAGGCATCGTCCTTGTGAAAGGATTCGTGGATGAAGCCGCGGCCGGCGTCGGTGTTCAGTAGCTGCCGCATGCAGGCACGGATTTCGTCATCGTCGTCGGATGTAAAGGCCTTCATCATTATGCTCATAGGCCAGATGACCTCCTTGCCGATGTGCGGTCCGCCGATGCCCTCTCCTGCCGCTCCGCGCCAGAAGTAAGGGTTGTCGGTACTCCATACAAAGCGGCGGGTGTTCTGGTAAATGGGGTCCTGGGCCAGTTGGGGGTCAAGGTAAGCCAGGGCCAGAAGGCTGGGCACGTTGGCATCGTCCATTATGTATTTGTTACCGAAGCCATCCACCTCAAAGGCATAGATGGGGCCGTAAACCGGGTGGTCATAGACGGCATGGATCATAAGGGCCTTGTAAACTTCCATTGCAAGGGAAGTGCACTGGCTGGCCAGGTCCGGGCGGTCATTAACCTTCAGCAGTATCTCTGCCGCCTTGCATAATATATTGTAAGCAAAGAAGTTGGACGGCACAAGAAATTCAAACTGAGTAGCGTCGTCCGATGGCCTGAAGGCCGATGCAATCAGGCCTACGGGGTTCACCGGATTGCCAAGTCCCACGCGGTCCTTGGTGTCCAGCTGGCGGTCTGTCACGCGCAGGAAGTAGTAAGGGCCGTCGCCATTCTTGCGCTGCTGTTCCTTGAAGGTCTTGAGTATGGTTTCTATGGCCTCTATCCACTGCGGGCCGAAGACGGAAGTGTCCCCGGTGACCTTCCAGTACTGGTAAGCCAGGCGTACCGGATAGCAGTGGGAATCGACCTCCCACTTGCGTTCAAAGACGTTGGGGTTGCGGGGAGAGCCGGTATCGTCGTTGGCACCTTCGCCGGTGGGGCCGTCGTTAAAGGCGTTGGCGTAAGGGTCGATGCAAAGCAGGCGGAATTGGGTGTTGATGACGCCGGCCAGCATTTTCTTAAGGTTCGGGTCCTGATTGGCGAAGGCTACGTAGGGCCAGACCTGGGCGCCGGAGTCCCGCAGCCACATTGCATGGATGTCGCCGGTGTAAACGAAGGTTTCGGGAGTGCCGTCCTCCCCTTCCCTGAAATGCACGGTGGTGTCCAGCGTGTTGGGGAAACAGTTTATGAACATCCAGCGTAACTTGGGATTCTGCAGCAGGTCTGCCACGCGGGTGATTTCGTTTTCGATTGCAGGACTTGTGAAAAGCCTGTCCTGTGGTGCCGGCCTAAGGTCCTTGCTGTAGTCCTGTGCCCATGCCGCCGCTGCCATAACCGCCGCTGCCAGCGTTAATGTAATCTTTCTTATCATCATCTAAACATTTTTCAAATTCTTCCATAGGCACTATTGCCCGCCGGGGCGACTTAACCCCAAATTTTTCAGGAGCCCGGTGGGTGATAGTGCCTATAGGATAGCACCTATGTAATAGAGCCTATGCAAAGATAATAAAAAGATAATAAGAATTATTTTGTAAATTTGCATGATGATTAATAAAAATCACATTGTAACACGCCTGCTTGCAACTGTACTGACGCTCTGTCTTCTGAACAGCTGCATGTATCTGCTTGAAAAGAAAAACAATAAGTATAAAGATATCGACAAAGACGACATCGCCGCAGAATTTGCGGACGGGTCGCGCACGCTGCCGGTAATGTTCCTGGAGACAGAAGGCCACCATGGCATTAACAACAAGGACTACTGGAAAGACGCAGAAATAGAGATATTTACGCCGGAGGGCAGAACTGACGACACGGACGTAGAAATCAAGGGCCGCGGAAACAGCACCTGGTCCTTCCCCAAAAAGCCCTTCAATATTTCACTGGAAGACTCACACCAAAAGAGCCTGCTGGGCCTGCCGGAAGCAGAAAAATTCTGCATGCTGGCCAACTGGAGGGACCGCACCAGAATACGCAATGCAGTGGCACTGGAAATCGCCCGCCGCACGTCAATGGAATGGACGCCACAGGGCCGCTTCGTAGACCTTGTCCTGGACGACGACTGGCACGGCAACTACTATCTTACAGAAAAGGTAGAACCGGAAAAACTGAATCTGGGCAAGAAGGGCTTCATGCTTTTTATCGACGACCATTACGACAAAACCTACCGCTTCCGCAGCAAGTTTAAAGACCTGCCCGTCAATATTTTAATAGCGGACGATATTAGCCTTGACGCCGCCACCTTCAAACAGATTCGCGACTTTTTTGACCAGATAGAAGCCTCCCTTTACTATGGCGTAGGCAACTGGAATGAGTATATTGACATCCAAAGCTTCTGCGACTGGTTCCTGATTCATGAGCTCACAGGCACGGACGAGCCATCAGACCCCAAAGGTATTTATACCTACTGCCGCGGGGACGGCGTCCTTCACGCCGGCCCGTGCTGGGACTTTGACTACCACACCTTCCGCCCCGGCTCTACCGGACTGACCAATCCTAACGCGTTCTGGTTTGACGCACTTCTTAAGAAGCCGGAGTTCAAGGCCATGCTTAAACAACGCTGGGGAGTTATCAAACCTCTTTTAGAGGACTACATCCCATCATATATAGACAGCCTGTACAAGGAACTACTTGAATCCATCACCATTGACCATCAGCTTTGGCCGTACAAGAATATCAAGACAAACGGGGACGAATCGCTTACCTTCTACGACGCCGTACAGCGCCTGAAGCAGGGCTTCGCGGAGAAGATGGCCGTACTGGACAATTATTGTAACAAGCTATGAGACACCTGTTTACCACAATACTAATCATACTTGGTACCGCGTGGGGCGCAGTCGCTCAGCTGGTGCCCGCAAGCGGCGATATCCCGGTGAACGATCCCGGTTTAAAGTACGGCATCCAGACAGCCATAGAGGTAAGGAAAGAGCTGAGCCGGGACCTTGAGCTGAACGCCGGAGTGGAGGCCCGCTTCCGTGGAGACTTCTTTTACGACAAACAGCTGCGCTTTTTTGCCGGTGCAGAATATAAGCTTGCAAAAAGAATCAGCGTCGAGGGTGCCTACACCATGATTCGCCGCCATAAGGACGGAGACCGCACGATATACCGGCATCGCATCGAGGCCGGCCTGAACGAGACCATAAAAATAAGCAAGGCATTCAAAATAACCTTCAGCGAAAAGCTGCTCTGGACCCACCGTGCAAGCAAAAGGAACAAGTACCAGACGCCGCAGAACGACCTTGCCACCAAACTAAGGGTAAAGTTCACCATCTCCCCCAACAAAAAGTGGGACATCTTCTTTTACAACCAGTTGCGAATCACCTTCAGCGAACCGCGACTGGGCGATGTTTACTATGACCCGGAACAGATGCTGTTCACCGACGCCACAGGCTCTCCCGTCGGCGAGTCCGGCTGGTTCCTGGACGGCTTCAGCAAGGTGAAACTGAACCGTGTTCGCAACGCCTTCGGAGCAGACTTCAAAATCAATCGGCACCACAAGATCAGACTTACCGCAATCTATGATTTGGAGCGCGAACTGGACATCGATGCAAACCGCAAGGGAACGGTCATAAAATCGCTTGTCGACGACCGGCGAAACATGCTCCACGGCCGTTTGGAGTATATTTTTACTTTTTAAAGCCATTTTTTCTTTTTCACTAAAGCCTTTATTATCAAGACTTTGCCGAAAAGTGTTTAAAAACGTTTTAAAAATGTTCCGAATTTTCCTTGTGGGTTCGGATAATTATTCATACCTTTGCCCCGATATATATGAAATATATATTAGCTAAAAGCTGACCTAAACCAACACTAACAATATTTATTAACTAACACAAATGCACATGAAAAATCTGTTTACCAGAGTTGCTTTGACAGTCGCTCTCTTGGCAGCAGGCGTTACCGCTTATGCCCAGAACACTGTTAAAGGATCAGTAAAAGATGCAGCAGGTGAGCCTGTCATCGGCGCTTCTGTATTTGTTCAGGGTACCCACAACGGTACTGTCGTTAACATGGACGGTACTTATGCCCTTAACAATGTGAAGCCCGGCGACAAGATCGAATTCTCTTGCATCGGTTACACATCACAGGTGCTTGTTTTCAACGGACAGCCTCTTAACGTAGTTCTCGCAGAGGACTCAGAGATGCTGGAAGGAACCGTTGTAACCGCTCTCGGTATCCGTAAGGATGAAAAGAGAGTAGGTTATGCCGTTTCTTCAGTTGACGCAAGCAAGTTGAATGCGACTGCTTCTCCTTCACTGGGTTCAGCCCTCTACGGAAAAGCATCAGGCGTACGTATTATGACAGCCCCCGGTGGTGCTACCGGCGCTATCTCTATTAACGTACGTGGTCTGTCTTCAATTACCGGTACCAGCCAGCCGCTCATCATCGTTGACGGTGTTCCCGTACGTAACGGTGAGGCAAACCGCGGTGACTACTGGAGCGTTCAGCGTATGGAGAGTAACGGTCTTACCGATATCAACGTAGAGGATATCGAGAACCTGACCGTCCTCAAGGGCGCATCTGCAACCTCTCTTTACGGTTCAGAAGGTGCCAACGGCGTTGTGCTCATTACCATGAAAGCCGGTAAAAAGAACAGCGGCACCCATGTTGACTTCAACGCATCAGCCCAGGCAGATATGGTAGCTTACATGCCTAAGTATCAGACCACCTTCGGTCCTGCATATCCTTTCGCATGGTGGGGTTACGGCGGCCTTGTTGACGATCCCGAAAGTGAGTACTTCGGTTTCGATATCCGTCGTATGGGTCAGACCGACAAGAACGGCAAGGTAATTGACGTTCCTTCACCCTTCAACGCTTACTTCTACTGGGGTCCCAAGTATGACGGCCGTATGGTTTACACTCCTACCGGATACCGTCCTTTCAAGGCTATCACAAGCAACCCTTGGAAAAACCTCTTCCGCACTGGTTTCACACAGCAGTATAACCTTGCTGTAACCAGCGGTAACGAGCACGGCAACACCCGTTTCTCTTACACCTTCATGGACAACACCCCTAACCAGTACAACTCACACCTTGGCAAGCACAACTTCCAGGTTAGCGGTTCACAGGACATTGTTCCTGGCGTAAAACTCGGTTACTCTGTGAACTACATGTATCAGAACGTTAAGAACCGTCCTTACCGTATTTCCCGTATGGTTGCCAACTACTCCGGTATGTTCGGTGCATGGGATGATGTAGAGTACTATCGTAAGCACATCAAGACCCAGGCCGGTTTCATGAACAGGGCTTGGACCTCTTCCAGCCATGAGAATCCTTCAGAGGGTTGGTACTTCGGCAACAACCTTGGCGGCTTCCTTGAGGAATACGCATGGAACATCATCGGCCGCGAGCAGTACGAGAAGAACCAGCGACTCATTGCCAGCGTAACTCCTTCATGGGAGATCATCAAGGGCCTCACCCTTAAGGCAAATCTCGCAACTGACTGGACTGACAACAACATCGAGCTTAAAGAGTACGCTGCTACCTCTCCTATCCTTGCAGGCAGCAACCAGGGCTACTACAGAATTACCAAGAGAAAATATCAGACCTTCTACGGCGACGTTCTCCTGAACCTTGACAAGAAGCTCACAGAAGATCTTGCACTTCAGGCAAACGTAGGTTACTCTGCACGCAGGGAGACCTATCTTGGTACAGAAGCTTACACTGTTAACGGTCTTACCGACCTTAACCACTTCCATCTTAAGTATTCTACCGATCCCGCTCGTTCAAGCGAGAGCACAACAGACTTCCTTAAGACTGCATTCTTTGCAACTGCATCCCTTTCTTATCAGAACTGGGCTTACTTGGAGGGTACTATCCGTCAGGAAACCACCTCTACCCTTAACGGTCAGAGCTTCTGGTATCCTTCAGTAAACGCATCTGTAATTCTGTCAGACCTTATCAGCATGCCTAAGTGGGTTGACTACGCTAAGGCACGTGTTTCTTACGGTGTTGTAGGTCTTGCACCTGAAATCTACAATGCAGCTATTTCCTACAAGCAGGATACAGCTTCCGGTTATACTTATCAGCAGCTTGAAGATGGTCTTGGCAACAACACCATCAAGCCTGAAAAGACACATGAATGGGAGTTCGGTATCGAGGGTAAGGCATTCAACAACCGCTTAGGTTTCGAGGCTTCTTACTATCATAAGAGAATTAAGGACCAGATCCTTAACGCTACTACTCCTTACTCTTCCGGTGGTTCTTCAATCCTTGCAAACGTTGGTGAGCTTACCAACCAGGGCTTCGAGTTCAGCGCTTACGGTACTCCTATCGAGTCCGGTGACTGGAGACTCGACCTCTCCGGTAACATCGCATGGAACCGCAACAAGGTTGTTAAACTCATGGAAGGCCTTCCCAAACTGCAGCACGCACGCTGGGACAACGGTGCAGCCTACCTCTATTCATTCGTAGGCCAGAAGATGGGTGACATCTATGCATTCGCACCTAAGACCGACAAGAATGGCAACAAGATTGTCGACAGCGAAGGTCTTTACAAGGTAACCGACGAGCCTATCAAGGTTGGTAACGCAATGCCTGACCTCATCGGAGGTTTCGCAATCAGCCTGACCTGGAAGAGACTCACCCTTGATGCAAACTTCAACTTCCAGATTGGTGGTGATGTTTGGAACCAGCCTTACCAGTACATGATGGGTCTTGGTGCTCTTGAAGATACCATGCCTTATCGTGACGAGGCTCACGGCGGTCTTGCTTACTACTATGATGCAAACGGCAACACCGTTGCTGCTGCAGGTATGGCAAAAGGCCCCAACGGCGAATTCATCCACCACGACGGACAGATCCTGAAGGGCGTTAAGGAAGATGGTACTCCTAACGACATCATCGTTCCTACCGACTACCTCCTTGAAGAGACCTACTCTTGGGGTACCGGCGGTCCTATCTACTACTCTCACTCTATCTTCAAGAACACTTACCTGAAGTGCCGTGAGCTTACCCTTACTTACAATATCCCTGATAGCTTCACCAAGAAGTTTAAGTGCAACAACCTCAGAGTTTCTGTATTCGCTCGTAACCCGTTCTTCATCTACAAGAACCTGCCTATCTTCGATGCAGAGGCAACTGACGGTACCCGCTGGACCGACCAGGTACAGATTGGTGGTTCCACTTCATCATCAAGGACCTTTGGTGTTTCACTTCGTGCCAACTTCTAATACAGTCTGTATAATTTAAATGAAAATAGATATGAAAAAATTATATTCACTGATTCTGGCAGTAGTTGCAGTGGTAGCCATCGTCGCTTCTTGCAAAAAGGACGATTTCAAAGACAAGTACGTGGATCCTTCCAAGACCACTGCCGTTTCTTGCGACAAACTCATGACCGGTACATTCATGTTCGGTAGGGATTATACTTTCAATGCCTACTGGAGAATGTACACCTGGGATAACTACTTTGGCAAACTTTGTCAGAACATTGGTACCGGAACCGACAGCGGTTCTATGTACTTCATCAATGACGGTTATGCCACCGACCGTTGGAACAACTTCTACAAGGTTCTCCGTAACTACCGCATCATGCAGGAGACTTACAATAAAGAAACCGAGGCAGAGCAGACAAGAGACCGTATCTTCCTTGCTCTTACAGAAGTTTTCATCTACGATCACCTTTCACAGATTGTAGATATCTTCGGACCTGTTCCTTTCACCAATGCTTGCTATCTGCCTATCACCGGCAACATGGCCGGCTCATATGCTTCATATGACAGCGATGTTGAGCTTTACAAGATGATGCTTACCAACCTTGACGCTCTCTACACAGAGATCGGCACACTGGCAACCAATCTTGTTCCCGAGGCAGCAAGCGCACTTCCCAAGCAGGACTTCATCAATGGCGGTGACCTGGACAAATGGCAGAGCTATGCAAATGCCCTCCTCCTCCGTCTTGGTGTTCACGTAGCTGCTCAGGGTTCCCTTACCGCAGAAGGCAAAGCCGCTGTTGCTAAGGCTGCCGGCCGCAAGCTTCCTACCGATTGGGAGAGCTCTATCAAGGTTAAGTCCGACTTCGACGGCTTCAACTACTGGGAGAACTTCCGCGACAGCTGGAAGGATATCAACGCTACCGCTTCTCAGGGTGTGATTGACGCATTCCGCGTAAGTGGTGCAGACGATCCTCGTCTTGCAGTTGTTTACATCCCCAACGAGGCTGGCGAGTACTATGGTGAGGGTTATCACGAGACTTCTAAGGAGCAGAGCGACCACAACACCTACGATGGTTATGCAAACCGCTACTATGCAGCTCTCAACCGTGCAACCTTTACATATAATAACCTGTTTGTAAGCCCTGTATTCTCTGCAGCTGAGGCATACTTCCTCCTTGCAGAAGCATACTACCAGGGTTATGCAAGCGGCAGCGCAGAGGATGCATTCAAGAAAGCCATTGCAGCTTCTATCGAGCAGTACTATGCAGAGAACGTAAACAGCAGCCAGGAAAAGGGCGGCCCCGGTTCAGGCAACGAGTACTTCAAGAAGTTCACTGCTGATGACGTTCCTTCAAGCGCAGACGCTCTTGCATTCGCAGGCAACGTATGGGCTGCTTATGGCAATAAGCTGGAAGGTATCATGACTCAGAAATGGGCTCACTTCGGTATCACCCAGCCTACCCAGGCTTGGACTGATATCCGTAGAACTGGCTATCCTGCACTCACCTATCCTACCGATACCGGTTCAGGTGTAAAGGTTGCCAACATCGTTAACCGTGTTAAGTATCCTAACTTCGAGGCTACCAACAACACCGCTAACTACGAGGCTAACAAGAGCAACGTAGGCGGCGACGATGCAAACTTCACCCTCTTCTGGGCTAAATCCCTCAAATAAATCAGAACTGATTTAACTCTAAATAAAAGATGTCCGGTTTTCGCCGGACATCTTTTTATTTAATAATAGGTTATATTTCGTTGCCAAGTTTTCTCCCTACTTTTTGATGAAAAATAAGCGTTTTCTCCCTACTTTTTGGCAAAAAGTAAATGTTTTCTTCCTACTTTTTGGTGAAAAGTAAAAGTTTTCTCCCTACTTTTTACGATGTGATTTGGTTACCGGGTAGTGGCCGATGGCGGAAGGAATGCCCTCCCGCCAGCCATCTATCGATAAAAAAAGTGACCCAACATTGGGTTACATATTCCGGAGCATACCCACCCAGTCTGAGGCGGCCTAAAAGTTCAGTTACGAACTGAAACAAGTCTCTAAAATCGGTGCCCCATTCCTTTCCTGGGAGACAGGGAAAAGGATGAAAAATGGCA